>Ga0222657_1000067_pt1 | contig 78261 bp, 66 predicted proteins | sample AntAcemetagen474_FD_179858 | JGI IMG/M metagenome (GOLD analysis project Ga0222657, IMG submission 179858) | Saline water microbial communities from Ace Lake, Antarctica - #474 | ecosystem: Environmental > Aquatic > Non-marine Saline and Alkaline > Saline | place: Antarctica: Ace Lake... | reverse complement strand
CAGTTATTGTTCAGACACTATTTTATTTTTAAACTTGGGAGAGAAATTCTGAAACAGGAAATTAGCCAAAAACCGCAAAGACACTAAGAAAGACAGACTATTTTGTTATACCTCCTTCAAGTTTTTTCTTTGTGCCTTAGTGTCTTAGTGGCAAAAAAGGTGCAAAGCTAAGTTTTATTAATCTGAGTTTACTAGTGGAAGATAGCTACATAAAAGAATCTGCTGAAGAAAAACCGGATCGGAAAATATTCCCCTTTCTTCGGTCCGGTGAAGATCTGCTTCTGGTCCTGGTACTGGGGGTGATGGTAGCCATCCCCATAGTTGAGATTATTCTCCGGAAAATCTTCCATACCGGTATCTCCGGAGCGAGCGTGATCCTTCGTCACCTGGTACTGATTACCGGGATGCTGGGAGGCGTGGTCGCGGCCCGGAAAGGACGACTTCTCTCTCTCTCTACTTTGCCTGACTTCCTTCCCGGTCGGTGGAGTCTGATCGCCCGTGGGGTAAGCGGAGTCTTTGCCGTCTCAATCTCCGCCCTGCTCTGCCTCGGGAGTATTATTTATATTCAATTCAGCCGGGAAGCGGGAAAGATTATTGCCTACGGGATCCCGGTTTGGATAGTACAGTTAGTCCTCCCGATTGGGTTTGCCGCGATTGCTCTCAGTCTGCTCCGTCGTTCCGCTATTAGTCGTCGGGGGAGGGGAGTTGTCTTTCTAGGTGTCGCCGTATTCGTAGTGATAGGTATCTTTCCTCCGCTCTTCCCGTCCGATCTGCTGTTCCCGGCCATCCTGATTCTCGTTATCTCCGCGATACTGGGCGCCCCAATCTTCACTCTCCTGGGAGGCGCGGCGTTAATTCTCTTCTGGGCCGATGATGGTCCGATTGCCTCGATCGCTATCGATCATTACCGGATGGTGGTCAATCCCACCCTCCCGGCCATCCCCCTCTTTACTCTGGCCGGATATTTTCTGGCGGAAGGCGGTGCCTCGCGGAGATTGATCCGGGTCTTCCAATCACTGGTTGGGCAGGTCCGCGGTGGCCCGGCGCTTCTGACCGCTCTGGTCTGCGCCTTCTTCACCTCCTTCACCGGAGCTTCCGGTGTTACCATTCTGGCCCTGGGAGGTCTACTCCTGCCGGTTCTAGTCTCCGCCAAATATTCCCGCCGAAACGCAATCGGATTACTAACTGGCGCCGGATCTCTGGGGGTACTATTCCCTCCCGCTCTTCCTCTGATCCTCTATGCCATTGTCGCTTCAACCGCCGGATCACCGGTTACGATCAAGAATATATTCCTGGGCGGATTGATTCCGGGGGTGCTTCTGGTTCTTATGACCGGTTGGTGGGGATGGTCTATCGCGAAAAAGCAGATAGGTTCACGGTTTAACGCTCGGGAAGCGCTCCAGGCTATCCGGGAGGCAAAATGGGAATTGCTGCTTCCGGTAGTAGCTCTGGTATCTCTCTTCGGCGGATTCGCAACCCCGGTAGAGGCGGCCGCTGTAACCGCGTTCTATGCCTTTATTGTGGAGACTTTTATCTATCGCGATCTGAAGCTCTTTAAAGATGTCCCCCGGGTAATGAGCGAATGTGGATTGATAATCGGGGGGGTGCTCCTGATTATCGGGGTGGCAATGGGGTTCACTAATTATCTGGTTGATGCCCAGATCCCGGATCTCGCCGTTGAATGGGCGACCAGTACCATTCAGTCTCCCTGGGTATTCCTCCTGCTCCTCAATCTATTCCTTCTGATTGTCGGATGCCTGATGGACATCTTCTCGGCCATCATTGTGGTAGTTCCGCTGATTGTCCCCTTAGGGAACGCGTTCGGGATTGATCCGGTCCATCTGGGGATTATCTTTATGGCCAATCTCCAATTAGGATATTTAACGCCGCCGGTCGGGATGAACCTCTTTCTCGCCTCATACCGTTTTGGAGAACCGATGCCCACGGTAATCCGGGCCGCGATTCCGATGTTCCTGGTTCTATTGCTCGGAGTACTCCTGATAACCTATCTGCCATTTCTCACAACATTTCTCCCCCACATTTTTTCTCCATAGTAAGTTAGCGCCTTCGGCGCTAACTTAGTTCTGAAAAACGACTGGGATTTTTTTGTGGAAGCAATATAGCAGGAACTACTAATAATCCGATCTGTATTTCTGTAAAACCAAATTAAAATACTTGTGATTAAACCATATGTAATAGTAGTTTTATCAAAACATAGGAAGTCAGCCCCCCTGTCGGCGTGGTTAATTTTTAAAACTATAAGGAGCGGATTGTGACGGCTAAAGTTGAAACTTTTGAAAATAAATATCCGGCCCGTGAGTATACGGTTACCATCCGGAATCCTGAATATACCTCGGTCTGCCCGATGACCGGAAATCCTGATTTCGGAACTATCATCATTGAATATGTTCCGGACAAACTCTGCCTGGAGCTAAAATCTCTCAAGTTATACTTTCTTGGATTCAGGGATAAAGGAGTCTTTTACGAAAGCCTGGTTAATGAGATCCTGGACGATCTGGTTGAAGCATGCTCTCCGCGCCGGATGAAGGTAACCGGTGATTTTACTCCCCGGGGTGGAATTACCTCTACCATTGTGGCGGAATATAAATAAGCCGACATTAAAGGAAAATAAGAACGTAAGATGGAGACTATTCTCTATTCCCCATTCCCAATTCCCCAGATGCAAAATTTATTCAAAGAGGCAAAATCCCGGAGCAGGTGCGCCAATATTGCTATGGCCGCCATTATTGAGACCCCGGCGGGGGAATATGTTCTGGGCTGGAACGGTCCCCCTATAAGAGGGGGGGAGCACCCCTCATGCCTTCTGGGAGGACCGATTACTCCTGAGAATCTCCGGAACTGCCCCGGTGTCCACGCCGAGGTCCGTGCCATCTGCCGGGCGGCGGAGGAGGGGATATCGATTAAAGGCGGGACGATCTATCTCAGTGAGTGGTTCCCCTGTGCTCCCTGCGCCATGGCGATTATTGAGTCCGGTCTTGATAGACTGGTGGTTACCGAGGAGTTAAACTTCGCCAAGGACGACTGTTATAATTTCCACCTGGCCCTGGAATACCTGGAGGCAGCCGGTATTGTAATCGAGGTGAGAACCGATCTCTCTTTCCGGGCCTAAAGTCTTGACCGGGTCCGGATAATAAGCATATATTTATGGAACCGATTACTTCAATATCAATCTCCCTTTGATGGGAGGAAAGGAGGTTCGCGTGAAGACCGTAATCCTGATGACCGTAATTTCGGCAATTTTATTGGCTGCCGTCCCGGCTTTTGCCCAGAGAGTGGTTGATCCGAATGAACTGAAGATAAGCCCGGCCAAGTATAAGAACCAGACTATAAAGCTTAATGATAAATTCGTTCTCACTCGGGCCGGATTATCACCAGCCCTGACCGCGGCTGGGTATTCCCTCGACAAATACATCACCTTTGGAGTCACCGGAGCCGGGATGAGATGTTTCATCCGCCGGACCCCCGCACTGGAAAAACTGGTTGGTGAACTAAAGAAAGGAGACCGTATTACCATCATAGGAACCGTCAAGCAGCCTAAAGCTAAAGTAAAAAGAGCAGGAGGGAGGGTTACCGATAGATATAAGCTTGATATGTATATTATTGAAGCAAGAAATATTAGCAGAGGATGGGAGAGTTAGACCTTGTTCGAAAAGCCTTTTTAACCACGAAGAGCACGAAGAACACGAAGAATTTTAAAAAACCCCGGTAAAGTTTATAGTTTTCTTTATTCTCCTTCGTGTTCTTCGTGCTCTTCGTGGTAAATATTCAATTTTATTAGCACAAAAAGTTATAAATACCTTTTTGAGTAAGGTCGAGCTAATAATAACACTTACAGATCGGGATTCTGAGTTTACATATTCCTAAACATTAAAGTGTCGGAACAATAACTGTTAAAAATTAAACAATTTAGTGTCCCTCTCCGTTGACGAGGCGATCTTTTTAACTTTAGGCACTTTAGCGCACTTAAGTGCACTTTAGGCACTTAAGAACGTTGCCCGAACGAAGTGAGGGCTAAGTTCTCCATGAAGGTTCTAGTTACCAATCGAAAGGCCAGGCGGGACTACACGATCCTCAAGACCTATGAGGCGGGGATTGTTCTCCAGGGGACCGAGGTAAAGTCGCTCCGGAGGGGGCAGGGATCGCTGGCCGGCAGTTACGCGACTGTGGAAAACGGGGAGGTCTGGCTCCGCGGCCTCCATATCAACCCCTATGAATATGGCGGCATCTACAACCCGGAACCGAAGAGAAAGAGAAAGCTCCTCCTCCATCACCGAGAGATCAAGCGGTTGATCGGAGTAACGGCGGTCAAGGGGCACACCCTGATTCCGCTGCGGGTCTACCTGAAAGGACCCCTGATCAAGGTGGAGATCGGGGAGGGAAAAGGGAAGAGGATGTATGATAAGCGCCAGACCATCAAGAAACGGGATGCCGAACGGGACGCGGCTCAGGCGATGAAGGCATCGAGGGGAAGATAATCTTCTTATTTTTTCTTCCCCGATTAATGCTTCGGGGCGGGGCGTGGGCGGGGCGAAAAAAATAAGAAATGGGCAAGTATTGAATTAACATTGCAATTATAGATCAACGTTGTAGCCGCGGTCGCTGACCGCGGAAGATAAGGCCCGGGTCAATAAACTCGAATCCGAAACATTTAATTCCACATTTTAATTCCCATCATTTAATCCTTAAATATTTCGATTCACGCCTCACAATTCTCCTTCTCAATCCTCCCACAGACTTGCCGCCAGCTAGTAGATATGTTATTATCAAAGTATCTGAATTTCAATTCGCCACCAAAGGGAGCTAATTTATTATGAGAAAAGGAATCAGACTGGTGATTTTAGCTGCGGCAACGGTCATTCCGGCCGGGTCTGCCTTCTCTCAGGCGATCATAATCAACCATAATTGTACTAATCTCTCCCATATTCCAGAATCGTATATCAATTCCGCCCGGAGTATTTTTAAAATATCCTATGGTCATACGTCTCATGGGAGTCAGCTTGTCAGCGGGATGGAAAATATCGAAGATCAATATCCCACTCTTTACGTTTATAATGAGGATGGTTCTGGAGGAGCCCTCTCCCTCCATGATTATGAACCGGCCGGAGATCTCGGCAATCCGGATCGAACCACCTGGTATAGCAGGACCAGAACATTACTTAATACCCCGGGGAATGACCGCAATATGATTATGTGGTCCTGGTGCGGTCAGGTATCGGATGCTTCTCAGTCCGAGATTGCCGACAATTATCTGGACCTGATGAACAAGCTCGAAAATGAGTACCCTCCTTTTAAGTTCATCTATATAACCGGCCACCTTGACGGCACCGGGAGCAGTGGAAATCTCCATCAACGCAATGAGCAAATCAGGCAATATTGCCGTAATAACAGCAAGATCCTCTACGATTTCGCGGATATTGAACGCTATGGTCCGGATGGTACTGATTATCTGGATTTAGGGGGGGGAGATGGTGCTGACGGGTGTCAGTATGACTCCGGCAACTGGGGGACTCAGTGGTGCGTTTCCCATTCCGGGGATCCTCTCTGTGACGGCGATAATAGCTGCGTCGATTGCGGCTGCGCTCATTCAGTATATGTGAACTGCAATCTAAAAGGCCGGGCCTTCTGGTGGATGATGGCCAGGCTGGCAGGATGGGATGGGTCTTCGGCTGGTCCGACTCCCACAGCCCCGTCCCCGGGTCCCACACCCCCGATTTCATCTTCCGAGTCCGGGATCGACTCCGGCGACTATAACGGTGACGGCACCGATGACCTGGCGGTCTTCCGGTCCTCCTCCGGGCTCTGGGCGGTCCGGGGAGTAACCCGGTTATATTTCGGCGGATCTTCCGATATGCCGTCGCCCGGTGATTACAATGGCGATGGTACCACCGATGTTGGGCTCTACCGGCCCTCCTCCGGCCTCTGGGCAATATCAGAAGTAACCCGTATTTACTTCGGCGGTTCATCCGACCAGCCAATCCCATCCGATTATGATGGCGACGGCGCTTGTGACCCCGGTATCTTCCGCCCCTCTTCCGGGCTCTGGGCGGTAACCGGGATTACCCGAACTTACTTCGGGAGTTCATCAGATTCCGCTGTTCCCAGTGATTACAATGGTGACGGCACCTCAGATATCGGACTCTATCGCTCCTCCTCCGGACTCTGGGCGATTCAGGGAGTGACCAGGGTCTACTTCGGCGGCTCTTCCGACTCACCGGTCTCCGGCGATTACAGCGGCTGGGGATGGCGGCAGCTCGGGATTTACCGTGCTTCTTCCGGCCTCTGGGCGATCAGAGGTGTGACCAGAGTATATTTTGGAGGGAGTTTAGATTCCCCGATACCGGCGGATTATAACGGCGATGGGGCTGACAATACTGGTATCTTCCGGAGCGCTTCCGGTCTCTGGGCCATCCATGGCATTACCAGGGCTTACTTCGGCTCCAGCGGAGATATTCCGGTGACGAGGTGAGCAATCAGTCGAAAGCCCCCGTCCGACCAGTCCGACCCGTCCGACTTGTCCGATCTTAAATCAGACCCAGGCGACAACTTTAGGCACTTTCAACTTAAGGCACTTTAGGCACTTCTTTCAAAGAAGATATCTTAGCAAGAATAACCCTCCCACCAGGTACATAACCCAGCTGGCCTCCCGTCCCCGTCCGCTGAATAGCTTGATCAGCGGATAGGAGATAAATCCCCAGGCGATGCCGTCGGCGATACTGAAGCAGAGAGGAATTCCGACGATGGTCAGGAAGGCGGGGATAGCTTCAGTATAATCCTTCCAGTTAATCTTGAGGACATTCCCCATCATCATCGCCCCGACCAGTACCAGAGCGGGAGCGGTAATCGAAGGATAGTTTGCCACCATCTTAACCAGAGGGCTGAAGAAGATAGCGAGTATAAAACAGCCGGCGGTGATTACACTGGCAAAACCGGTCCTTCCCCCTTGAGATACTCCGGCCGTGCTCTCGATAAACGAAGTAACTGTACTGGTCCCCATCACCGCACCCGCTACTGTCCCGACCGCGTCGGAGATCAGGGCTTTCCCCGCCCGGGGCAGCTTGTTATCTTTGATAAAACCGGCCTGCTCGGCGACACCGATCAGAGTACCAATGGTGTCGAAGATATCCATGAAGAGGAAGATAATAATCAGCGGCCAGAGATCAACAGCTAGAGCGTGAATCAGATCGAATTTAAACAATGTCGGGGAGAGGGCTGGAGGAGATGATACTACTCCCGAGAAGGTTACTTCCTTAAGGAGCAGGGCCGTGGCCAATCCGGCTCCGATCCCCCAGAGAATAGCCCCCCTGATCTTCCGGCCATGTAATACTACCATGACCAGAAATCCGATTCCGAAGACCAATAGAGGTGGAGTAGCAATCGATCCGGTCATCTTTACCAGGGTCCCGGAACTGGCCACTACGATCCCCGCGTTCTTCAGACCGATGAAGGCTATAAAGATACCGATTCCGATCGCGATCCCATTCTTTAAGCTGGGGCTGATGGCGTCAATTAAATATTGACGGACTTTCAGGAGAGATAGAATCAGGAAGAGGATACCGGCGATCAGGACCACACCAAGCGCAATCTGCCAGGGCGAGGTATCCTGCCAACCCCGGGTGGCAATCAGAGCCGCGGCGGCGGGGATGACCGAGAAGACGAAGAAGAAGTTCTCTCCCATCCCCGGCGCCTGGGCGATCGGGTAGTTGGCGTAAACCCCCATGATAACAGTTGCCAGGGCCCCGGCCAGGCAGGTTGCTATCATCACCGCTCCGAAGTCCATCCCGGTATCCATACCGAACATCCGCCCGGATAAGACTGCAGGCTGGACGAAGATGATATAGGCCATGGTCAAGAATGTCGTGATCCCGGCGCCAATTTCAATCCGGGTGTTGGTTCCATTCTCTTTAAATTTAAAATATTGAGCCAGCATAAGGTTATGCTTTTATCAAGCCGAAGTTTTTCAGGCAAGCTCTATATAGACCACACTCGAAAAGGTATTTTCAACTTATTGTGTTCAAAAAATTTAATATTCACCACGAAGGTCACGAAGAACACGAAGAGAAACAAAGAAAACCAAGGAATTTTTTCTGTTATTTTCAAATTTCTTCATGACCTTCGTGTTCTTCGTGGTTAAAAAGGCTTTTCGAGCGAGGTCTATCTAATCATATAATCATCTCTTCTTGACTCCCATCCATGTTGGTGATATGGATAATTAAAAAGAACTTTGAATATAAGGATCTTAAACCATGCCTATGATGTTCTTCTCACAATTACAGATTAATATTTTTACGCCCCGCCCCGAAGCATTAATCGGGGGAGGGAAAATATAAATGAATGAAACCCAAATCAAAAAGACCCTCCGGTCCCAGATTATCCTGGTTACCTGTGGCGTGATCTGGCAGGGGAGGGAATTGCTGATAGCTCAGCGCAAACCAGATTCGCTCTTAGAACCCCTGAAATGGGAGTTCCCGGGGGGAAAGATTGAGTTTTCGGAAGATCCTCCCACCGCGCTGAAGCGGGAGATAATAGAAGAGCTCAACTTCGAGATAGAAGTCAGTGATATATTTTGCGTGAGTTCACATAATTACCGGCCAGCCCCGGACGAGGTAAAACACGTCCTGATGCTGGCCTATAGCTGTGCCTATAAGAAAGGTATACCTGAGATTCGTGACGTCCACGACTTCAAGTGGATCAGGGTAGAAAATCTGGACGAGTACGATTTCGCCGCGGCCGATCTGCCTATTATCGAGAGATTGAAGAGCCTCTACTCTCGCCCCGATCGGGTGCCCTCGAATCCGGACAGTCCCGAGGGGAGTCCTCTGGCTGATCAGGACTGCCTGGTATCCAAGCTCAAGGCAGAGGTTAACCAGTTTGTCGCGGAACGTGATTGGGAGCAGTTTCACTCCCCGAAGAACCTCAGTATGTCGATCGCGATCGAGGCCGCGGAACTGATGGAGCATTTCCAGTGGGTAACGGTCCCCGAAGCCCGGCTCTTGACCCGTGATCCGGAAAAATACGAACAGGTGATCCAGGAAGTCGCGGATATCGCTATCTATATTCTCAGTCTCTGCCATTCACTCAATATCGATCTCAGTGAGGCGATCGGCAAGAAACTTAAGCTCAACCGGAAGAAATATCCGATGGAGGAGTACTGGGGGAAGTTTACTAATTAAGGGGCGGTTGCCCCTTAAAGTTGAAAGTGCCTAAAGTGCGCTTAAGTGCCTAAAGTTGTCGCCTCACTCGGCTCTGCTCCTCTTCAGGAGTTTTATTTCATAAAATATTATTGTTTTGGAATTACAATAAACCACGGATAAAACAGATTGCTTATTATTTAATCAGCATAATTTGTATAATTCGCGTAATTCGTAGTTCAATTTAGTTGCCCGAGCAAAGTGAGGGCTAAGTTCTGCTTGCATCCCGATGACTATCGGGGCTGATTCGGAATTTAAATAAACCGCGGATTAAGCAGATTAGGCGGATTGCTTTTTCTTTTAATCAGCATAATCCGCTTAATCCGCGGTTAAAAAAGTTGCGAAGCTAAGTTCTAATGAAGCGGCGTCTCCAGATCCTTATATCGGGAAGAGTTCAAGGAGTATTCTTTCGATATAGCGCCAGGCAACGCGCGGAGGATCTGGAGTTAACCGGTTATGCCAGGAATCTCTATGACGGCCGGGTAGAGATTGTTGCCGAAGGGAAAGAGGCGGGATTGAAGGATCTCCTGGCCTGGGCGCGCCGGGGGCCCTCTGGAGCGAATGTAACCGGGGTCGAGATTAAGTGGGAATGCCTAAAAAATTCCTTTCCCTCTTTTACTATACGATGATACAATTACAGAATCAAGTTAGGTTGAAATAAGGACAATATAATTTTTCGGCATTGCAGCCCTGAAAATTTTATTGTTAACATTATTGTTCTGCAAATTCAGAATAATATAGAACTTAAAACATAATAATTTTTTTAGGAGAAAAAAATTAGTGCGAAGAGCTTAAAATTAGAGTCGGATGGCAAAGTACTTGCCTCCCGACTGATCAACCCCAAAAAACGGCAGCTCTGGAAGGAGATTGTCGCCTTTCCGCAATACCTCACCAATTTCCTCAGATTGGGTCATTGGCTGACCAGTGACGGCCAGTTTGAGGAGGCGGTAATTTTTTATAAATACTCCGTCCGCAAGCATCCTCACTCCTATCGCCTCTTGTTAAAGTTGGCTCTGGCTTATGAAAATGCCGGCGATGAAGTAGCCGCGATACGTACCTATGAGAGGATTATACGTCGCCACCCCGATCGATTTCAGGCATATATCCACCTGGAGAAAATCTATCGCCGTTCACTGAACTTTGATAAAGCTATCGCTCTATATCAGGGCATCCCGTCGGTAAATCCGATCAAGAAACTCAGTCTTCAACGGCTCTTCCATATCTACGCTGTAGAAGGAGATATGGATAACGCCGTCAAGACCCTTCAGACCGGAATTAAAAATTATGGGGAATCCTACGCACTCTGTCTTGAATTGGGAAAACTAAATCTGCGCCGGGGTGATTTTCTCGGAGCGGTTCAGAGGTTTTCCAGCGCGGTAGCTTTTCGCCCCCGTTCCATCGAGACCAGGACCTGGCTGGGGGTAGCGCTTAAGGAACTCGGGAACTTCCGTCTGGCTGAGTATGAGTTTGAAGAGATCTTAAAGATCAAGCCTAATTCATTCCAGGGGCTGATCCATCTGGCGGAATTAAAGATTCAGGAGATGAAGCTCGAAGAGGCCAGTGGCTGTTTAGAGGTTATTGAGAAGAAAATTACCGATAATGCCCGGGTAAATATTTGCCGGGGTTGGATTGCTTTGAAGGAAGAAGACCCGGAGAAGGCTATCGAGTATTGTAGCCGCGGGCTGAAAGAATCGAAATTTTATTTTGTCTGGGAGCAGGTCCTGGCCCACCGGATTATCTCCCGGGCTAATCGAGAACTGGATAACCAGGAAGAGGCTGAATTACATCGACTGATGGCCACCGCGATCGCGGGAAAAGACACGTATGAATCTTTAATAGGCCTGGCCGAGCAGTTGGTGAAACAGAAGGAATTGAAGCAGGCCACCGTGGTTTATCTCCGAATTATGGAACTATATCCGCGCAATACTCGGGCTCAGATCGGATTGGGAGATATCTATCTCAAGGGAGGCGAGACTGAGAAGGCTATACTCACCTGTCGCCGGGCATTGGAGAATATCCGTCCTATGTATATCCGGGAACGGATCCGGGCACATACGGTAATAAGTCTATCCTACAAGATACAGAAAAATACTTCTAATCACAAGTCGGAAGTGAAGATAATCCACACTCTACTCCGGCAGATATATCTTAAGCCTTCAGAGAAGTCTCAGATCAAGAAGGATATCTCCCGGGGGAAATAGTTTAACCAGCCTCGAAAAGTTCTTTTAACCACGAAGGACACGAAGATCACGAAGTAATTAAAACAATAAAAAATGATTCTAAAACTTTTTTGTGTTTTTCTTCGTGACCTTCGTGGTTAATATATAGTTTTCCAATCACTAATAATCATAGAGTACCTTTTCGAGAAAGGCCATGCTCCGGTCTAAACAGATTCTTCTCCTCTCTTCGCTACCGGTTATCTTTTTCATTCTTTTAACCCGGGTTGTTGCTTACGATAGTCCTCCGACTAAGAGCGCATCCATTCGACCCGACTCTCCGGCCAGGCGATCGAATGACGATAAGGTAAATATCTCCCGCCCCCACCTGATCTGGAAATTCAAGTCGAAAGGTTCGTTCTCATCCGCGCCGGCGGTATCGGGGGAGATGGTTATCGTTGGAGATGAGGAAGGAACCCTGAGTTGTCTCTCGGCTGATGACGGGCGTAAGATCTGGTCCAGAAGTTTCTCCGGCTACTTCGCCGCGTCACCGGTTATTGATGAGAAGAGAGTCTACATCACGCAATCCAAGAGGGAGGTTACATATTACCAGGAATCCGGAGGCGGAATATTTCAATCCGCGCCCCGGCTTACCCGGTTGGTAGAGGAAGATGGCGCGGTAAGATGCCTGGACCTTAAATACGGACGGCGCCGGTGGAAAAGGAGACTGCCCCGGCCAATTCATTCCTCGCCTGTCCTGGCCGGCGATCGATTGATTGTTGGATGTCTTGATTATAAGATCTATTGTCTGGAACGGGAAACTGGAACAATCGTCTGGGATTTCAAGACTGATGGTCCGGTGGATCAGTCCCCAGCCATCGACGATGGGATGGTTCTGGCTGGTTCAAGGGGGGGATCCATCTTCTGCCTTGATCTTAAAGATGGGAAAGAACACTGGAAGTTTGGGCTGGGAAAGAGAGTAGTCTCGAACCCAATCTGCAGGGATGGAATGCTCTATGTCGGAGCTGATAACGGGGAACTGTATTCTATCTCTATCAAGACCGGAAAGCCGGCCTGGAAGGCCGGGATTGACGGGGCTTTAGTCGCCACACCCATTGTAACCCGAAAATATATTTATGCGGGTACTACCGCCGGCAAAATCTACTGCATCAGGAGAAAGGATGGTAAGGAGAGATGGTCGCGGAAACTATCCCGTCGGATCACTTCTTCTCCACGGGAGATGATGGGGAAGATATTGGTCTCTACAGATACAGGCATTATCTATTGTCTTGATCCTGAAGATGGAACAGTCTGCTGGAAATATAATATCTTTAGTGGTTACACCGCCTGGCTGACTCCGTCCGAAGATCGGGTCTACCTGACATCATCGGATCGTAAAGTCTATTGCCTGGGGAAATAATTTTTTCTTAGAAAAAATTATAGCTTTATGAGCTCCGGCATTGTACAGTTTCTTACTACTTCTAAAATTATCCAATATCTATGAAAACATTAATTTTTCCGATAATTATTTCCTCCATGATCGTTGCAATGATCCCTCCCGTTGGTGTTACTGCGTCGGATCTTGATCAGGGATACACGGCATTAAATGAGGCATATCAAGCCCGGCGGGCGGGGAATCAAGAACTGGCCCGGGAGAAAATAGCCGTTGCCCTGGATATTTTCCGCGCCAGCGCGGCAGATAACGGACCGGGTCTGGTCAGATCGGAGACCGAGTATAATATTGAAGATACCCCCCAAAATATTTCTTTGATAGAGAATAAGACTCTCTTCAAGATAGAGTTCAGAATTGCTCCTCCTTCTCAAAGTCAGGATTCAAAGGATAAGGATGAGACCCTTCACCGGCAGCAGATGATCCTCCAGAAAATAATTCTCCTGAGCCGGGAGAATGCCGAACTGAAGAAGTCTATCTTCCGGGTGGAGGCCAATACCAAGGAGACAGAGAATATCAGTGATATGGTCTCCGACATCAGAGATGATACTGCGACTCTTGACGATTTAAATGATAGTATCGATGATGTCAAGGATGTCACCGAAGATACGAATGACGTGATTGACAAGTTTGAAGGTAGAGACGACAGTGGAGATAAAGTAGAAGATATTGCCGATGATCTCTCCGATCTTCGGGACGATATTGATATCTTGAAGGATATCCTTAGTATAGTTGAGGATATTAAGAATGATACCGATGATATTAAAGACCTTGAAGACAGTATCGATGAAGTAAAAGACGCGGTGCAGGCTCAGAGCAGTTCGGAATAGGGGAGGGGAAGGGAAGGGAAGTTTAAAGTGTCTAAAGTGCGCTAAAGTGCCTAAAGTTGTCGCTTCACCAGGCTTTACTCACTCCGTCTCCAATGCCATCAGAAGACTCTTGATCTTCCAGTTTTGCGGGTTCCGTTTCAATCCCTCCCGGAGCAGGGTTTGAGCCTCATCAAACTTTCCGGTAGTAATATATACCCTGGCCAATACCAGATATCCCTTTGGATGTTCAGGGTTCCTTTTAACCGCTGCCCGGCCGGTATCAATCGCCCGGCCAAAATCTTTCCGTTCATGGTAGAGAGCGGTTAAATTACGCAGGGGGACAATGTACTCGGGGTTAATTTTGGCCGCCTCCCTATAATGCGTCTCCGCCTCCCGGCTTAGACCTTTTTCTTCCAGGACAATCGCCAGTGCGTTATGCGCCTGAGAGAGGTAATTATTCTGCTCCAGAACCCCGCGCAGTATTGCCTCGGCTTCATCATACCGCCTCTGCTGCAGGTATATTTCAGCCAGGTGTAATGAGGCGGGGTAATAGGATGGATCGGACCGGAGACTTTCCTTGAACTCAAGGATTGCGTCTTCCTTCCGTCCCGCCAGGCTATGGAGTACCCCCATATTGCTATGGGACTCCTTATGTCGCGGACTGTAGCGCAATGCTTCCTTCAGTTCCAGGATCGCCCGGTCATCATCTCCTCTCCGGTGATAAACATTAGCCAGATTATTATAGGCCAGCGCCGAACGGGGAGAGAGGATAGTGACTCTGGTCCAGAGATCTAAATCACTCCGCCAGCTCGGGAGATATTCTCTGGTTAATCCGATAAAAAAAAGGCATATGACAGCTGCGGCCCCGCCGGTTATGATGGAGAAGATACGCCGTGGGCAGGTATTTTTTGAAGCTCCCATGTTACTTAAAAGGACCGCCCCCGCGATACAGAAGAAGATGGAAGGGAAATAGAGCCGCTGCTCCGCCACGACTCTGCCGATCTGACCGATCTTAGCCAGGGATGGGAGGATGCTGAGGAGGAGGCAGGAGAGAGCCCAGAAGAGAACACGGTTATTCTTAAAGAGCACATATATAATGACAAGAACTCCCGCGCCCGCCAGAAGGGGTAGGAACCAAGCCGGTCCGGCCCAACTGACCGGTTTGTTGAATGCGTAAAGAACTTTGAGCTGAACCGGGAGGATAAGCAGCCTGAGATAGATGCCGATCAGTCGTACCGCGCCGACAATGAAATTGGTGAATGATGGGTGATCCCGAAGGGAACCTCCGGTTGAGATTAGAATCTTGGCGGCTCCTCCTCCGGCGGCAATCAGCCAGAAAGGTATTAGCCGGAAAAGCCCTGCTCGACCAGTAGTTCTCCTCCTGAGTATCAATACGGTGACAGTAAGAACCGCGGGATATATTAACGCGCTCTCTTTGCAGAGGAGAGCCGCCAGAAAACAGAGAGAGGAGAAGCAGAGGGAGACTGCGCCGGCTTCTTTGAGATATAACAGGAGAGATACAATCAGCAGGGCGACCGTAATCAGTTCGGAGATATTCCGGGCGTTGACAACTGTCTCGACATGAACCGGATGGAAGGCGAAGAATGCCGCCGCGAATAGAGCTGTTCTTTTTCTGCATCCGATACGGAAAACCAGTTTCCAGAGAAACCAGGTTATCAGAAGATGAAGGAGGATATTTGCCGCCCGGAAGAAGAACGGTTCCCTGCCGCCCAGGCGAGAGATGGCGGAGAGAACGATCATCTGCAGGGGGCGATAGTCAAACCGGGAGATGGGGAGTCTATCCTTCCAGAATGACGGCTGAAAGAACAATCCGATCGATCCGGGAGAGCGGAGATAATGGTTATCTCGGATAACCGCCTTATCGTCCCAGACAAAAGGATAGCGAAGTGAAGGCGAATATAGAGCACCTGCCGCCAGGATGATTACCAGCAAAATAATATAGTAATGTGTACTCCTCAACATTTCCATGAATAATTCACTTTAACCTAATGGGACTATTTTCGGTGTTGCGCCAATCTAATTACGTTAGTCTTTTTCCAAAAATAAATTAGCGCTGCGCACTAATTTATTTCCACCATTATTTTATATTTTTTTTTGCTGTACAGAAAAAAATATAAAATATATATTGACCTGATTGTCAACTTTTCCTAATATACAATATATTTATCTAATCCGTCAATTTTCCATTAAGGAGGTCTCTTATGATCAGAGCCAGGATTTCTATCGTCTCGACTGCTTTATTCTTGGCCGTTACCGGGGTGATGTTGATCTCTGCCACCTGTTTCTCTCAGAATCTTCCGACCAATTGGGAAGTAAAATATGTCGACCTCAAAGATGACTTGAGAGCCCTCGCCATTGACCCTCTCGATCCCCAGGTCATCTACCTCGGAAGCGATATCGCGGTTATCAGCAGTTCCGATGGAGGTGAAACCTGGACCTCAGGCCAGAGTTTCAGGAATGACAAAGTCTCGATCTCCGCCGCTGGCAGCACTGAAGCCCAAGAAATACTCCTCCTGATTGAAGAGACCGGCGGAGATGACGGCCCGGTCAGCAAGGGGCAGGCTGGCGGAGAGAGCATTGAAGATCAGTTCCAGAAAGATGTTCTTGAAGAAGAGGTTTCCGACGCGAAAAGTGATCTGGGTGAGAAGGCTGATGCCGCTGCTGTGGCCGGTGAAGAAGAGAAAGATCAGGAAGCACAGGTTAAGGACGCCGAAGCAGCGGTTGCCGTTGCCGAGAAGAATCTGAAGCAGGCTGAAGCGGATCTCGCTCTCTGGACACCTGATACTCTTACCGCCGCCGATGTTGACGGTCTGACCTGGACCAGCAGCGATTATATGGATGAGGCTGACTACGCGCAGCTTGAAACTTGGCTCACCGAGCGTGGTCTGGCAGTACCATCCGACGGCCATGAGATGCAGAACATACTGAAGACCTATCTGGCCGATCATCTTGCCGAGGGCATTGCTTTGAAGGATGTCGTCTCCGAGAATAAAGACAGCCTTGATGAATCCAAGCGCCTGGAAAAGGATCTCCAGGATAAGGCTGCCGCCGCCCAGATCGCGGCCAAGGATGCCGAAGCGGACCAGGATTCCGCGAAGAAAGAACTGGAAAATTCAGAAGACAAACAGGATGAAGCCAGTTTTACAGCGGGCGTGGCCGGAGGATCGGATGGAGATACGGCAGCTGATGATACTACGATAACTCCCGATCTCCCGGATCCAAAAGGAGTGACTTACATAGAAGTTGATCCGTCCAGTTCGGATAAGATATTTCTGGCATCTCTCAACGGTATCTATAAGTCCAATGATAAGGGAGTGACCTGGAATAAAATCTATTCCGGAATAAACTCCAGTCAATCCGCTGGCCTCTGCCTGGCAATCGATCCCTCCAACCCGGACACAGTCTTTGCCGGGACTTTAAGCGGGATTGCTCGTTCCGCCGATGGAGGCACAACCTGGGACCGCCCGGTGGGAAGGGTCAATGACAAAGTAATCACCCGTATAGCTATCCACCCTTTTGATTCTCAGGTTGTTCTGGCCGGCGCGGCCGGTAAGGGCATCTTCAAGAGCAGCGATGGCGGAACTACCTGGACTCTCTGTTTCTCCAAGGCCAGCCAGTCAGCCAATGTAGTACTGGCGATTAACTTTGCCCCATCCCAACCCCAGATCATCTATGCCGGCACCAAGAGCGGTGTTTACAAGAGCATGGATGGAGGGGAGAGCTGGGAAACAGCCGGGGGAATGGGATTAGGAGCTACGGTTGAGGTTCATGATCTGATTGTCTCCCCCACCGATCCCGATGTTATTTATCTGGCAACCAAGCGGGGTGTATTCGGCACCAATAACGGCGGCAAGCAGTGGCAGAGACTTACCTTTGGTCTGACCTTTAAAGGGAGTAACTTCCTCGCCTTTGATCCCCTCAATGCTTCTACGGTCTGGTTGATCTCCGATAACCGGGCGTTCAAGAGTACGGCTCCCCGGTTCCTGGATCTCTCTTCCGGCGAAACAACGGTCCTGGTTGGCGGTGGAGAGATTACTACGGATGGGAGTGAACGACATAATATATCGATAGAATTGGTGGATGAAGATGGCGGAACCGCTACGATCATTATTCAGTCCGAACCCCAGACCCTGAAATTAAAAGTAGGGGAGAGCGCTGATGTTGATCTGACCGGCAACGGAGAAGATGACTTGGTCATAATCCTGGATAGTATCACCGATGGGGTTCCTAAATTCTCCGTCTCCAAAGCTGCTTCAGCAACCATCCCGGTGGAAGAGGATGTGGTCGAGAAGCCTTCTTCCGATGAGATTACCGGGCTGGAAGATCTGGATCCCTACTTCCGGGCGGAACCTACCTGGGTCGAGGTCCAGCAAGCCGCCGCCCGTTGGGCGGAGGTTCATCCGGATAAGATTGCCGCCTGGCGGAATGGCGCCTCATTGAGGGCATTCCTCCCGGAGGTGGATCTCGAGTTAGGGCAGCGGCGTAGGGAGAGAGAGGATTACGATACATCAACTTCCGTCTCCTACTCCACCAGTAATGATAGAAACCGTGGCTCCAGTCAGAATGATTCTCTCAATACCGGGACGGAATTTGAGACAGCCTATACGAATGATGAGGGCCAGGATATCTTTGAGTATGAACAGAATGATGACTATTTTACATCCAGCGATGCCGGGAGTACTGAAGACAGCGGGCACGGTTCCTCCTATGGCGAGGATTCTGGGACCTCTACCGGCTACAGTGATAGTGACGATGACTGGTGGGGGATATCGTTGGATTGGGAGTTGGGTGATTTTCTCTTCAATAATGAGCAGCTTCGGATCAGTCGGGAAGCAAGGGATCTGGTGGAACTGCGCCAGGATGTACTTGAACAGGTTACACTCTACTTCTTTGATCGCCGCACCGCCCGGATAGATATGATATTAAATCCTCCCGCCGACGCATTTTCCCGGGTTGAGATGCTCCTCCAGATCCAGCAGCTTGACGCCAGCCTTGACGCGATGACCGGCGGATACTTTACCAATACTATCAAAGAGCGAGAGAAATCTCTTAAACGCTAATTAAAAATAATACCTTAAATACAAAAAGGAGGCTGCCATGTCCGGAAAGAAGGCCTTACAGTTTACAATTGGAATGCTCTGTCTGTTCTTCCTCGTGACCATCGGTTCTACTCAGGAGGAAGCTACCGCGCCACCGCCGATAGAGACAATGGCCGATATGGAGGCTCTATTCGCTTTTGAGCCCAGCTATCAGGAGATCCAGCAGGTGGCAATGCGATACGCGGAAGTGCATCCCGATAAGATCGCGTCATGGCGGAGAGGAGCGTCACTGCGGGCCTTTCTCCCGGAGATAGACTTTGATTATGATTATCGGAAAACATTCGATATGGCTGTCGATGATGATTACTCCACCAGTTTTGATAGTTCGCATTCATCCGATTATGGGACCGAAGGAAGCCAGGAAGATAATTATACCCGGGAATACGGAGAGACGTCGGATTCGATAAATCCGGACGATATCGCTTGGTCATTGAGGGAGAAGTGGTCGACGGATCTCGAATCTTCCTGGTCAAGCTCGGATAGTAACGGGGAAGACCGGGGTGAGAGTACCGGCCACGATGAGGGGGAGAGAACTACCTATGATAAACGCTGGCGGGTTGTTCTTGCCTGGGACCTCCGTGATTTTCTCTACAATAAAGAACAGACTCGGATCAGCAAGGAAGCCCGGGATCTGGTGGAGCTCCGCCAGGATGTTCTGGAAGAAGTGAATACCTATTTCTTTGACCGTCGGCGGGCTCAGATTGAGATGCTATTCTCTCCACCTTCGGATGTTCGCTCCAAGATCGATCTTCAGCTTCAGATAGCCCGGGTAACAGCCAGTATCGACGCCCTGACCGGCGGCTACCTCAGTAACGCCTTGGCGGAAGCAAAGATAAAGAGATAATACAGACGCTTGAAAGAATTTGCGATTGTGATTTGAGATCTTGCAAATATTTCGAGTGAGCTCGAAATATGGGCACATTCGCCTCCAATGTTGTTATCTTAAATATTATTCTCCGTCTTCTCTCGCTTTCCAGCCTGGAAGGACTTCAGATAGAACGGTCGATCAGGGAGGGAGAATACTGGCGGGAGAAAGCTCTCGCCGCTCCCCGTGCTTCTTACCGGAAGATCCATTACTACGAACGGTCAATCAAGGCCGATTCCGGGTCAGCTATTGCCCACCTTGAACTGGCCGAAGTATATTTCGATCTGGCCATATCCTACGGCCACCACGACCTTTACGAGAATGCCGAGGATGGGCTGCAGAACGCGCTGAAAGAAGATCCATTACTGGTTCCGGCCCACTACCGGTTAGGAATGCTCTATTTTATGAGAGGGGACTTTCGGCAGAGCCGAATTGAACTGGAGGAAGCCCATCGTCTCGACCCGGACTATCTTCCGGCTGTGAATAGTCTGAGGATGCTTCGGGCGGAAGTGGGGAATAAAGATGAACATCGAACCAGCCTTCGCTGAAGCTACGGCGGGCAGGGCGTCGAACCAGCCTTCGCCAATGCTTCGGCGGGCAGGCGTCCAACTTCGAACATCGAACGTCGCAGAGCTCCGTTGTAGCCGCGGTTGCTGACCGCGGAAGACAAGGCAGAGATCGACAGGAAGTAAAGCTCTGTTGTAGCCGCAGGCTTTAGCCTGCGTAACCACTAACTATAGATGAAAGCTAAAACTATTCTCCAGCGGATTGCCTTAGTCTCCTTTATCGCGGCGATCTTCTTCGCCTCCGGCCCGGCAACAGGGGCGGATAAACTGGTCGATCTGAATATGGCCCCGGTCGAGGAGTTACAGACTCTGCCGGGAATCGGGCCGGTCCTGGCCCAGCGGATTGTTACCGACCGGGAAGCCAACGGTCCTTACCAGAGCCCGAGCGATATAACCCGGGTCTTTGGATTCGGGGAGAAGAAATTTCAGTCTATCAGAACCATGGTTACAGTCAGCCACCTGGATGGAGGGATTCCCCGAAGGAAGGAGATAAAAAAGATCAATCTCAATACCGCCACTCAGGTGGAATTGGAAACGCTCCCGGGGATAGGCCCAACCAAGGCCCGGCGGATTATTGAGTACCGGGAGAAGCAGGGTGGATTTCAGCGGGATGATGAATTGATGGAGGTCTGGGGGATTGGACAGAAGACCTATGAATCCATGCAAAATCTGATTACTGTCCGGGGAGCACTGCCGGTAACCACAAGCATTCAAAAAGCCCCTTCTACCGGGCCCAGAACATTAAAATGCTGGCGCTGTGGGGAGAAATTCACCGTAAAAGCCGGTGTAACCAGCGGAAAATGTTCCTCCTGCGGCGCGAAGTGGAAAGCTAAATAATTTGTAATATTTCAGTAATCCCCGTTGCTCCGTGCTCGTAGCGGCGACCTTTTTCGGCAGGGACCCCGCCGGAGGGAAGTCCCACCGGGACCGGGGCAGGTCGCCATTCTGTGGCAGCCTGAAGGCTGCCGCTACGAGAATACTGTGGGAGCGGCTTCCAGCCGCGATATTGTCTGCCATAGAAAGAGGAGTAAAAAAACTACCCCAGGTATATTAATAAAGATTATGGAATCCCCGGAAAAGTATCGGTCCCTGATTACAGCCACGGATCTCATCTCTACCAGGGTCAGAATTAAGGAGAGCGATCTTTTGATCAGGGCGGAGCGGGAATGTTCCGGCTCGGCCCGGGAGGCACTGGCCCGGTATCGGGAGGAGATCGAGGACTACCTGGCTATCCATCCGGGATTTAAAGAGAGCCTCCTCCCGATAGCCGCCACCCATAACGCTCCTCCAATCATTATCGCGATGACCCAGGCGGCTCTCCTCTGCGGTGTCGGCCCGATGGCCGCGGTGGCCGGGGCGCTGGCTTATTTTGTGGGAAGAGAACTAAAATCGATATCATCGGAAGTGATCGTTGAGAATGGCGGCGATATCTACCTGGACAGCCAACGAGAGAGGACCATCGCCGTATATTCCGGAAATAATGCCGGGCCGACCGGGAAGATTGGAATAAAAATTAAGCCGGGAGAGATGCCGGTCGGAGTAGCAGCATCCAGTGGAAGACTGGGCTGTTCTCTGAGCTGGGGCATCTCAGACGCCGCGGTTGTTCTGGCCTCCGAACCTATTCTGGCCGATGCCGCCGCCACCGCCCTGGCCAACCGGATCTACTCGGATGAACCGGCCGTCCTGAAATCTGCCGGGAATTTCGTCCTTAAGATTCCCGGAATAATCGGATATCTGATAATCTGCGGTAAATTAATTTCAGTTGGAGGAACCGTGGATATTGTAGCCGCGGTCGCTGACCGCGGAGAATAGGGCCGGGGTTAACGACCCCAGCTACAGAGCATTGTAGCCGCGGTCGCTGACCGCGGAAAAGAGCGTCAAGATTTACGCCTCGGGCTACTTAATTTCTGAACTAATGCATATAAATTTGTTATTAGAAAAAATGCCGGTATCGGTAAATTTTTCTAAAAAAAAAAGTGACAAAAAACAAAAAAGTGATATGCTTTATATACGGTAGTTTATAAATTTATCAGATATACTTTTAACATTCAACTAAGGAGCGCACCCATGTCGACATTACTGAGGGATCGTGGTATTATAAAGGGGGCCTTTCCGGCCGCTATCATCATCCTAACCATCTTCGCCATTCTCCCTGGAATCGGCTGGGGACAGCCGATAAACGAAGGCTTTAATAACTTCGATACCGGGACCCGTCCCGCCGGCTGGATTTTTAATGGCTGTAATGCAAATAGCGATACCTATACCACAGCCGTTGACTCCGGTGTTGCTCCCCCCTCGATCAAACTCGACGCGACCGGGGACTTCGTCCAGGTTACAGGCCTAAATCGTCCCGATGAGTTGAACTTCTGGGTCAAGGGAATGGCTACGGATGCCAGCAGCGCTCTCTTGGTGGAGGAGTATTATATTGTCGCAGGCTGGACACAGGTGACCAATATTCAGCCGCTCCCGACCTTTGCCACCGGCACGGATATCGGCCCCTTCTATCTGTACTTCCTCGCCACCGATGCCCGCTTTACCTACACCAAAAGCGTCGGCGATCTTGCCTTCGACGATGTGGATATCTCCGTCGCGGCGGCGACACCCACCGCCGCGCCTTCGGCGACGCCGACCGGCACCCCAACCCTGACACCACCGCCTACCGCCACGCCTACGCCCAATACGGACGTTTGCAACCCCAGTTTCGAGGAAATTCCGGACGACCCCATCCCCGGCTGGACTAAAGTCGCTGACCTGGAAAATTACGTTGCCGTATCGGTAGATCAGTTCAAACTGGGAATTCGTTCCTGCACATTAAGTGCCACCGGTACTGTGACTTATAAATATACCGACGCGGGAATACGCTCTTGCACTGTCCCGGTCATCGGTGGAGATGACTATATCATTTCAGGTTGGTTCTTTGTTGCTGATGAGGGCGGCGGGTTTCCGATTACTAATAATCAGTTTAAATTTAATATCGAGTGGCTGGATAGTCTTGGGGTTGTTATTTCTACCGACAGCGACGTTGATTGGTCCTTGACTGCCTTTGACAATTGGGAAAAAAGGGAGTATACCGAGACCGCTCCGGGCGCGGCCGTGAATGTCACGATCTATATTGCCGGCAAAGAGATTGTCAACGCTAACAATAATACTTACATCGATTTGTTTCGCGTGGCCAGCGCCCCGACTATCAAAGTGACAGCGCCGGTTACAGGCGATGCCTGGTATATTGGAGCTTCCGAGGATATTACCTGGACGTCGGTGGATATCTCCCCGAATATCGATATCCATTACTCGACCAATGGAACGGACTGGGCACCGGTGGCAACCAATATCGCGGATTCCGGCACTTATAACTGGAACCCCATCCCCAACGACCCCAGTTCCCAGGCCCAGGTCCGGGTCCGGGAGACGGGGGGAGGGGGAGTTTCCGATGAGTCCGGCCAGTTTAGCATCGCTGTGGGGGATAGCATCAATGTTGAAAAGCCCTCCACCGGAGATACATGGTATTATAGTTCGACCAATGAAATTGTCTGGAACTATGGTCCGCTCGTGCTGCCTGTTAATGATGTCGATCTTGAGTATTCGGACGATGGCGGAACCACCTGGACCACTATTGCCATCGGTGTCGGGTTGGACTCCAAGACTTATAACTGGACAATACCTGATGTTGTTAGCAGCAACTGCTTGGTCCGGGTGCGCCAGCAGACCACCCTCATCTGCGGAGAGTCCGGTGTTTTTACTATTTCTCCTCCCTCATTATCAGTCACCTCTCCATCAGGCGGGGAGACCTGGTATTTCGGAGACTCCGAGAATATCACCTGGACTTCTACCTCCGGGATTTCCGGAAATGTCGATATTGATTATTCCACCAACGGAGTCACCGGGCCCTGGGGCGAGATAATCGATAATCAGCCCAACTCGGGCTCCTACCCCTGGACCATCCCCAATGACGACAGCAGTAGTTGCCGGGTCCGGATCTCGGAGGTCGGCGGCGTCAGTGAACCCGGGATCTCTGCGGCTGATTTTACTATTGTCGGTATTGCCCCCCCGCCACTATATCTAAAGTTGGGCTGGAAAGAGATGGCTGCGCCGGATACTGTCTGCTCATTCGAATCGATAGAAGCTTTTGACCCTCAAAATGTCTGGGTGGGCTGCAGTTGCGGGTTAGTCTATCACTGGGACGGAATAGAATGGACGCTCCAGGATTACTGCTATGGTGGAAACAATATTGGGACCAATGTCAATGAATTTGTGGCCTTAAGCGCCGATAATGTCTATGGAGGTGGAAGCGGTGGTTACTTGGTCAGTTATGACGGATATTGCTGGACAAACTTTACGTGTATTGGAGGTACAGTATATTCCATTGATGCCCTGGACCCTGACCATATTATAGTCGGCGCTTCTTCTGGAAATGTTGCCTATAAGGAGTCGGGAGTTTGGTCTGTTTCTGATATCGGAAATGGATCGTTATACGGTTGCGTTTACTTGAAGCCGGACGAGGCCTATATTATGCGGGAGAAGTCTGGCGACGATAACACCACAATCTTCACTCCCGTGGATGGAAATTTCAGCGAATGGACAGAATTCGTAGATTTTGGCGGATGGGGGATTTCGGATCATCCTCTCGGCGGCTGTATCGACCAATATGGTAATACACTTCTCTGGGCAGTCGGTGACTGCGGAAATGTATTCCATTATAATGGTTCCTACTGGTTCCAACAAACAAAGTCTGAATTTAATAATTTTAAATGTGTTGAAGTTCTTGCTGAGAACAATGTCTGGGCCTTTGCGGAGGGTATGGTCTATCATTATAATGGTTCGGAATGGATTATCGAGGCTGAAAGCCTTAGCTCCATAAAACAATTTTCAGCAACCGATAACAGCCATGTTTACGGCCTCACTTCTTCCAAGATATATACCACCTATGTCCTTCCGACAACCACCCCCACACCGGAAGGGTATAAGACTCCTACCCCTACCCCAATTGCGTCGGCGACGCCAGTAGGATACAAGACCCCCACACCGACTCCGGTATCGCCTATCTGCAATAACAGCTTTGAAGAGAGCCCGGACCTGACCTGCTGGTGGAAATATGGAACCGCTGCTTCCATCGAGAAGAGCGGCGCCCAGCATTATGACGGTTCGTACTCCTGTCTATTTGAATCTCCTACCACCGCGTTTACGGGTCGGGGAGTTTATTCCGAAGAGATTTCGATTATTGGCGGGGAGCCGTATATCTTCTCCGGCTGGTATTTCGTTGATTTTCTGGCCGGCTCGATTGCTGATACGCAGATTCAGTTTGAGATCTGGTGGTCTGAAGGCGGAACCCGCTTATACTCCGACGATTTTACTGAATCATTTACTCTATCCGATTTTAATACCTGGGAAGAGAAAGTATTTAACGCTACCGCCCCCGACAACGCCGATGAGGTTGAGATCTATATCTCCTGTAAAGAGACGGCAAACAACGACAATGAAGTATTTATCGACCTCTTTAACCTTGACCGGCCCCCGGGGATCAAAGTTACCGCTCCGTCTGAGGGAGTGGTCTGGTATGTGGGGGAAAGTAATAACATCACCTGGGAGTCGGTCTCCATCTCCGGGAATGTCGATATCCACTACTCGGTTAATAACGGCGCCTCCTGGACTTCGATTGCCACCAATATCGCCAATACTGACTTTTATAACTGGCCTGTGCCTAATGATACCAGTTCCCAGTGTTTGGTTCGGGTTAGGGAGACCGTGGGAGTAGCTTCCGATGAATCCGGGCAGTTCATGATCGCCGACGCTGACACCATCAATGTTCTCTCGCCCCAGGGCGGAGAGACCTGGTATCAGACCGGTCTATATGATATAGAGTGGAGCGCGGGGCCGGCTGTGGGAGGCGGAACGGTCAATCTTGATTATTCCACCGATAACGGATCTTCCTGGACCACGATTGCTGCCGGTGTTACGGTGGATTCCAGTCCCTATTCCTGGACCATCCCCGCTGAGGATAGCGACAATTGTCTGGTCCGGGTTCTCCAGACCCCCAGTATTTACGGCCAGTCACCGGCGGTCTTCACCATAACGCCTCCCACCTTCATAGTAACTTCGCCCGCTGGCGGGGAATACTGGTATTACGGAGCTTCCTATACCATCACCTGGACTTCAACTCAAGGGATAACCGGGAATGTAAATATCGACTATTCAACTACCGGTCCATCCGGACCCTGGTCCCAGATCGCGTCTAATCAACCCAACTCGGGGAGTTATTTCTCCTGGACGGTTCCGAATATCAATAGCTCCAACTGCCGGGTTCGAATCTCGGCGGTTGCAGGTATCAGCGAACCGGGAATTTCCGCGACTAATTTCATCTTGAGGGGGACGTCTCCTCCGGCGGCATACCGTCCGCTGACCTGGACGGTTATGAATCAGATCGATACCAGTTGTTCGCTCTATACGATTGAAGCCTGGGATGAAAATAATATCTGGGTAGGAGGAAGTTGCGGAGTGATCTTTTTCTGGGACGGTTCCGTCTGGGTGAAGCAGGATGAACTGTCGAATATCGCCTCCTTCAAGGCTTTCGCGGCGGACGATGTCTGGGCCGGGGGTCTGGGCGGCGGGATATTTCATTACGATGGGGTTTGGAGCTATATATATTCCGCACCCAATGATATCAAGTCCATTGATGGATGCGATCCCAATTATGTCATGGCTAGTTCCTCCAAGAGTACGTCAATGTATATGTCCTCCTATACTTCTGCCGGGGGTTGGAGTTCTGAGAGGGGCAGCGGCAGCTCGGCGCATAATGTTGTCTACTTGAAGCCGGATCTGGCTTATGTATGTGTGGGCTCAAGTGGAGGAGTAATCTATAAATCCGTCGACCGGTTCACCTGGGATGCTGTAGGATATGCCGGATATGGAATGAACAAGAACCCATTCGCTGGCTGCCTGGATCAGAATGGCAATCCTCAACTCTGGGTGGTGGGAGACTGCGGATTTATAAATCATTATGATGGGGGTACCGATACCTGGAGTACTCAGACCAGAGTCGTAATAGGAGATGGTTGGCCTAACTTTGAGTCTGTTGCAGTTCTTGATGAGAACAATGTCTGGGCTTCGGGCGGGGGTAAGGTCTACCACTATAACGGATCGGAATGGATTGTCGAGAATAACGATATATCCACCTTCTATACTATTTCGGTGGTCAATAACGGTCTAGCCTATGCCGTAGGATCAACCGGGTCTCAGAAGATATATATCGGCCGGGCTGTTCCGACCCCGACCCCCTGGCATCCGACTACGCCGACACCGAATGACTTTAAGACTCCCTCGCCCACGCCGGTTCCGGTCCCGGGTCCGATCTCGGGTACAGTCTATGATCGGGTTACGGGGGTTGGAGTCAACAATCTCTATGTCAGGGCGCTCCCGGCCGAAAGCGGGCTGCTGCCGGGAGCGGCCAGGACGGACTCTAATGGAAATTATACCGCTACCAAACCCGATGGCTCTGGGCTCGAAACCGGCTTCTACTATATGTACGTCGACAGTAATGAAGGAAGCGGGGTCAAGACCTATCGTTCCCAGTATTATAATCAAAAGGATAGCCAGTCTAAGGCATCCGCAGTCGGATCAAATTCTATCGGGATCGACTTCCCGCTGTACAAAGTTGGCGTCTATCCCACCCCGGCACCAACAACAACACCGGACTTCCAAGCTGTCCGGGTAGCAAACGGCGACTATAGCGGAGACGGTCTCTCGGACATTGCCATCTTCCGGCAAAGTTCCGGTCTCTGGGCGGTCCGGGCTGTTACCCGCCTCTATTTCGGGACCAGCGGCGATATCCCGGTCTCGGGAGACTATGATGGAGATGGGACGGCTGATGTTGCCCTCTTCCGGGGTTCTGCCGGACTCTGGGCGATTCGGAATATATCCCGGACTTACTTCGGCGGTTCCTCCGATCTCCCGGTTCCGGGGGACTATGACGGAGACGGTTCATGTGATATAGGTATATTCCGGGATAGTTCCGGGCTCTGGGCGGTTAAGGATTTTACCCGTAACTACTTCGGGGCTGCTTCTGATCAGCCGGTGGCTGGAGATTATGACGGAGACGGGTTGGATGATTTCGCGATCTTCCGGGGAAGTACCAGCCTCTGGGCCTTGAAAGATGTTAGCCGGATTTATTATGGCAGTTCATCAGATAATCCGGTTCCCGGTGACTATAGCGGAACCGGTACTGCGTCGCCGGCTATCTATCGACCCACTTCCGGCCTCTGGGCGATCAGGAATATATCCCGGGTCTATTTCGGCAGCTACATCGATCAGCCGTCACCGGCTGGTTTTACCGGGGCTGACAATATCAGCATCTTCCGGCCGTCCGCCGGTCTCTGGGCGATAAGGGGAATAACCCGGGTCTATTACGGATCCATCGATGATCAGCCGGTCACTAGATAGCTCCCAAACAAATTAACTTAGTCTTAGGAAATTTCAGCCTGAGGCTCCCCGCTGTTGCGGGGTCCGCCTCTGGAGGAGATGCGCCTCTGGCGCACAATAATCGAATTTACCAAAGGAAAATACGATTCCTCAGGGTAGAAGTTATCTGGGTAATAATTGTTTGAATATTAACTCAATATAACAATGATGGTCTTGGTTCAAAACTAAATTAACGCCGAATGAGCTAATTTATTAAGGAGATATTCGCATGAAACGATTCTGTTCAATCTGGCTGGTCTTTATTTTCACGGTGGTAGTCATTCTGAATCTGACTTTATGCCTCCCGATTCTGTGGGCTGGAGATCTAAAGATCATGACTGCGAATGTAAGCAAGGTCCAGACCTATGCCCGGGAAGAGAGTGTCCGGATATTTCAAGGAATGAATCCGGATGTTGCCTTACTTCAGGAATGGAGAGTTACCGTGACCAACACCTATAAAAATTATGTAGATGAAGCGTTTGGAGTGGATTTTTATTATTATCTGGGAGATTCCAGTGGGAGTGGATGGGGATATATGCCTAATGGAATCGTCAGTCGCTGGGAGATCCAGACAGCGGGGAGCTGGGAAGATACTTCCATCCTCGGGGGGGGGGACAATGATTTCGCCTGGGCCAAGATCGACCTCCCCGGGGATAATGATCTTCTAGCGGTCAGTGTCCATCTGACACCGGATGCGGGCGAGGAAAGCCGCCGGTTAGCGCAGGCTCAGTTGATTAAAGATTACGTTGAAAATGCCCTGCTTTTAAATCCTTCCAGTAGTTATGTCGTCGTGGCGGGCGATCTGAACACTGAAAGTAAGAATGAATGGTGCATACAGACCTTCGCCACATTTCTCGAGCCGACCAACAATCGTCCGGAGGATCGGCTGGGAGATGAAAATACCAACCAGGTCCGGGACAAGCCTTATGACTGGATCATGCCCAACCAGCTATTGGACGATCTCAATACCATAGTTTATATCGGTGATGTAGATCCTCAATATGAATATGATGAGGGTATCGTCTTTGACAGTCATGTCTTCTCCCGCTGGTCGGATACCACTACCGCGGGTCCTGGCACCCCACTCTGGAATCTCTCTCCGGTTCTCTATGGAGACTCACATAGCAGTGAGATGGACCACATGGGGGTAATGAAGGCGTTTGATGTTTTTCCTTCCTCCACGCCGTCGCCCAGCACGACACTGACTCCGACCGCTTCCCCGACTCCGACCGCTTCCCCGACTCCGACCGCTTCCCCGACTCCGACTTTGGTCCCGACTCGGACTCCGACCCCACCTCCCACACCGGCTCCGACCGCGTTCCCGACCGCAACTTTGTCCCCATCACCGCCGCCCTCCGTTACCCCGCCCCCGACGCCTGCGCCGACTCCGACCGTGGTGATTGTAATGGGTCCGGTCTCCGGCCGTGTCTATGACAGGGTGACCGGAGAAGGTATCCCTGATGTCTATGTTCGAGCTCTGGATGGAGGAATCGCCAGCGCGGGTATCTCCAATGATGACGGATATTATGCCACCGGGACTTTGAATGCCGACACCTATCTGGTTTTCGCGGATACATTCGATCAGCGGCTCTATAAAGAACAATATTACAACCAGAAAGATACGGAGCTTGGAGCTACCGAGGTTCCTTCCAATTCATCGGGGATTGATTTCCCCCTCTATAAAAATGGATATTTTCCCACTCCCACTGTAACTCCCACCCCCCATTATCTTAATAGTTCGATCGATAGCGGGGATTACGATGGTGATGGCACCTCCGATGTCGCCGTCTTCCGTGCCTCTTCCGGCCTCTGGGCGATACAGGGAGTGACCCGGGTTTATTTCGGAGGGGGAAGCGATCAGCCGGCCTCTGGAGATTACGATGGCGACGGGACCAGCGATATCGCCATATTCAGGGACAGTTCCGGCCTCTGGGCGATCCGGGGGATTAGCCGAACCTATTTCGGAGCAGGATCCGATATCCCGGTGCCGGGTGATTACAATGGAGATGGTGTCTGTGATATAGGCATCTTTCGCGGCGCTACCGGCCTCTGGGCTATCAAAGACGAAACCAGGATGTATTTTGGAACAGCGGGCGATTGGCCGGTACCCTATAATGGTGCTCAGTTGGAGAAATACATCGCGATATATCGTCCCGCTTCCGGCCTCTGGGCGGTTAAGAACTCCACCCGGTGTTACTTTGGTATAGCAACCGATCAGCCGGTTCCCGCTAACTACGAGGGTCTCTATCCGGATACCGCCCAGTTGGGCATATTCCGGGGAACTAACGGCCTCTGGGCCGTTAGGGAAATTACCCGGGTTTACTATGGCGGCGCGAACGATAAGCCCGTCCCGGGAAATTACCGGGGTAACTGGGGAGCGGAGATTACTATCTTTCGCGATACTTCCGGTCTCTGGTCGGTTCGCGGCCTGACCAGGGTTTACTTCGGTCGGAGCGGTGACATTTCGGTTGCCGGCCTTGCCATCAACCCCTCAAGCGGGGGAACTCCCTGATTCAGGTTTAAAAGTAAAATTGGAAAGCCCCGTCAATGACGGGGCTTTTCTTTATATTCGTAAGCCCTGGCTCTGCCAGTCGAGTTTGTGATTTTCAGCCGTAGGCTGACCAGCCTCTGGCTGAGAAATTTGTGATTTGTGATTTATTTGTTATTTGGTTTTTGTGATTTGAAATTTAGTAATATCTATTCGTTTAAGTAAAGTTTATCCTCACAAAAAGACAGAGAAGCATAGATGATAATTATCGCACATAGAGGTGCTTCGGCTGTAGCGCCGGAGAACACCTTGGCTGCGTTTAAGGAAGCTATCCGAGTTGGGGCGGATATGATTGAACTGGATGTTCGCTTGAGCCGCGACGGGGAGGTGATGGTATTCCATGACCAGGACCTCTCCCGGACCACTGATGGCAACGGCCCGGTGGAGAAACGGATATTGGCGGAACTGAGAAAGCTAGACGCCGGATCTTGGTTCTCGGATGAGTTTATAGAGGAGGGTATCCCCACTCTGGAGGAAGTAATCAGAACTATCTTCCCCTCCCGGGTCGAGTTATGTATTGAGATAAAGATCGATCCGGGAAGAGAAGAGCTCCGGGATAAGCTGGTTACCGACACACTCAAGATTGTAGAGCAAACCCATTTTCAGGATCGGACAATCATAGTCTCCTTCGACCGTAAATCAATCAGGCTCTCTAAGGCCTCCTGCCCGGAGATACGGACCGGCTTAATCTTCAATCAGGAGAAAGTCTGGGCTGAGTGCGCGGAGGAAAAATACGCGGGAATTGACTCCCTCTCCGTATGCTGGAATATAGTAACCGCCCCCCGAGTGGCGGCAGCACATCTGGCGGGCAGAAAGGTTATCGCCTGGACAATAGACCGGGAAAAAGAACTGTACCAGGTTCTTCCGCTCACCATTGACGCACTGGCAAGTAATAATCCCGGGTGGCTTATTGGAGCATTAAAAAGCAGTAATTGGTGATCGGTAATCAGTGATCGGTCATCAGGGATCGGAAATCTGAACTTCGAACCAGCCTTCGCTAAAGCTACGGCGGGCACAGCTTCCAACTTCGAACATCGAACGTCACATTACAGTTTTCAAATTCGCGTAATTTCTCCGCCCCGAAGTTGTAATCGTGGCGAAATTAGTAGTTCTAAAAAGGGGGAGAGGCGGGGGAAGCAATTCGTGGAAATTCGTGTACCACGCAAAATGACCTTCGGTCATCGCGGGGTAAAATTCGTGGACTGCAAAAGGGGCCGAGGTCGGGGTGGTGCGACCAGAAAAAGTGACAACTTTAAATCAGGACATGACATACTTTGTAAGTATTCGATCGTTTACTGATAACTGTCATTTAGCCAGGGGGTATTTTTTACTGATCACCGGTTACTGATAACTGATTACTATCTTCTATATAATCCCATGAAAAAGATATCTCTAGCGATTATCTGCCTATTATTTTTTGCCTCCTCCGCCAACTCTCAGACCCGTTGGATGCGGCTGCACCCCGATGTCTCCTGGAAGTATCTCGCTCAATGGGAGTCTGAACATCAGTGGCTCACTCCCGCCCGAATCGGCAAACTCCACTTTCAGAAACATGAGGTGGGGAGGGCCCGCCAACAGCTGGAAGCAGCCGTGGCGGAGGGAGCGGAAGATGGGCGGCTTCTTTATGAACTGGGATATTGCTGTCGGGTACAGGAGGATAATGATCAGGCTCTTGATTATCTGCGCCGGGCCGCTGGAAAATTATCCCGAGAAGATCCCGATCACATCTACCATTTTAACTCCGAGTATCTGATCGGAAATATTTATGAAGAGAAAAATGATAGCGCGCGTGCCCTGTCTCATTATGAAAATGCTCTCCACCTCCGACCGGATACACCGGCTCTCTACTACCGAAGAGCGTATCTCCTCCATAAGCGGGGTAATCTTGATCAAAGCCTTGATGAAATAGAACAGGTCATTAAGCTCTCGCCAAATTCCGGACCGGCGTATTATCTAGCCGGGATCATCTCCCTGGAAAAAGATGATCTCTCCGGAGCCCGGATTTATCTCTCTCGGGCAGTTAAAGAGGGGGCTGATCCGGGTGCCGGGCACTACTGTCTGGGCTATATTTCTTCCCGGCAGGGGAGGGGGGAAGAAGCCGTGGAGAATTACCGGAAAGCTCTTGAGGCCGAACCCGGCCAAAGCGAAGCAACGCTTGCTCTCGCAAATCTATACTACGAACAAGAAAATCTTCCCCTGGCCCGGCAATACTATGAGGCTATGGTTAAAATGGAACCGGCCTCCGCCCGCCGGCATTATAATCTGGGTGTCATCTATCGTGGTCTGGAGATGGATGAAGCAGCAGGGAAGGAGTTGGCGGAAGCCCGGCGGCTTGATCCGGATCTGGTGTTTTTATCCAGGCCGGCGGGAGATGATGTCCCGGAGTTATTCGTCGCGGGAGCCCGGCTTCAGCAGGAAGGGAAGTACCAAGAAGCGATCGATCTTTACCGCCGGGCGCTGCTCTCCGACCCATTCTATCTCCCTACCCGTTACAACCTGGCAATAGCTTATAACTCCCGGGGTGAGAGAACCCGGGCAATCCGGCAGTACTCCCGCCTCCTCCGGATCGACCCTGATTTCGCCCCGGCCCACCTGAATCTTGGCATCCTGGCCTATAAGAAAAAACAACGCACAACAGCCGCGTTCCACCTCCGAAAATACCTATCCCTTGAACCGGAATCCCCCCAGACGGAACTGATCAAACGATATCTCCACGAACTGCGCGGCTGGTAGGGGAGGGGGGGGTAGAGACGGTAAGCGGTGATCAGTGAGCGGTAAACGGTGGCTTGTAGCCGCGGTCGATGACCGCGGAAACGAGGACCGGGGTCAACGACCCCGGCTACAGGGTTTACGGGAGCCAATTTCAAGGTGTGGGGCGTTGTATCCGCGGTCGCTGACCGCGGAAATGAGGACCGGGGTCGACGACCCCGGCTACAGGGCCTGCGGGAGCCAATTTCAAGGTGTGAGGCGTTGTAGCCGCGGTCGCTGACCGCGCGAAAATGAGGACCGGGGTCACGACCCCGGCTACAGGGCCTGCGGGAGCCAATTTCAAGGTGTGGGGTGTTGTAGCCGCGGTCGCTGACCGCGGAGGTATATTCAGTGGAACATAAGCATTTAAAACGATTAGATAGAATATGGAAAGACACCCCTATTTTTTTCATCACCAATTGTACGTCCAAAAGAAAGAATCTACTTGATCGCAAAGAAATCTCAGAGATATTGATTTCGGAATGGCGAGAAGCCAAAGATCGTCACGGATGGGCGATCGGCTCTTTTGTGATCATGCCCGATCACATCCATTTCTTCTGTTGTCCCACATCAAAAGCAATTTCTCTATCGAATTATATCGGGATCTGGAAGCAATGGACCAGCAAGCGAATATCTAGAGAACTGGGTGCTGTAGCCGCGGTCGTTGACCGCAGCCAGGATGAATACGGTGCGGCAGAACTTTCTACCCCATCCATATGGCAGAAGGGGTTTTTCGACCATCTCTTGCGTTCTGATGAAAGCTATGCCGAAAAAAGGGATTATGTTTTAAATAATCCGGTTCGAGTGGGGTTGGTTGAAAGACCCGAGGCTTGGAACTATTGGGGATATATTGATTTTTTATAGTATGTGGATGTGACTCCATATACCTCCTGCTTTCTCTTCCGCAGTCAGCGACCGCAGTTACAACGCTTCTTCGCAAAGGGCAATGGGCCTGTGCTGATCTTCCGCGGTCAGCGACTGCGGCTACAACGCTTCTTCGCAGATTGCAACGGGACTGGCTGATCTTCCGCGGTCAGCGACCGCGGCTACAACGCTTTTTCGTAGATTGCAACGAGACTGGCTGATCTTCCGCGGTCAGCGACCGTGGCTACAACGCTTCTTCGCAGAGGGCAACGGGCCTGGGCTGAGCGGCTACAATATCTCGTTAGTAAAGCCAGAGATCTGAGAAATAAGAACAAAACAGCTTGTTTTCCCGCAGGAAAAACAAGCTATTCGTACTCATCGGTCTGGAGAGCATCTTCTTCTCCATCGACATACTCCATCGTCCTGATTGAACTGTCCCCTGAAATCTCCGCTTTGAGAGGGCAGGTCTCAAGCAAGTCACAGTTCTTGCAGAACTTGTTCTTTTTGGGAGGGAAGTACGGACTATCTCCCTGGTCAGGATCGTAGTTCTCCTGGAATTTCTTGACATTCTCTTTCATCTCCGCAGCTACAGCGTCGATCGCCGCGACTACTTCGGGAAAATCTTCCGCCTTCCGGGTGGTGATCAGCTGCTCGTCGAAGTTAGTCATAAGCAGAGATAGCTGCTTGATCTTCATGTTGAAGAGGGTCTCACAGGCCCAGAAGTATATTGTCAGCTGGTCATCTTCATCGGCTACTTTCTGGCTCCGGCGGGTCGGCTCGGTCTTATAATCAAGGATCTCATACGTCCCGTCATCAAGTTTGTCTATCCGGTCGACAAAACCGTTCATCACCGCGTTCTTACCCAGCGGAACTTCGAAGTAATCCTCTATAGAGTAAGCCGGTCGATATTTCCCGTCGGCACAGTAGTGCTTATGATACTTGGTAATCTGTTCCACCCCTTTGTCATAATAGGTCTTCTTCTCTTTTTCGTCCCGGTAACCCTCAGGATAGTTATTAAAGGCTTCATCCCAGAGAATGAGGAGATGCTTGAGAGAAGATTTCCTGGAGCCATACGGATCATAATAATTCTCAAAGGCTTCATGGATGGCTTTCCCGAAGGAGAAGAATGGTTTCGGTTCCCGGCTGAACTTCCCATCCAGATAAGAACCCTTCCAGGCCCGCGGGCAACGCTTGTAGGAGCTGAGTTTTGAGTAGCTGAGCCTGATCCGTTCCCCGAATACTTCCGGCGTCTCTCCGGCAATTTCTCTTGGAGTTGTCGGCCAGGCGGGGCAGGCGTCCAGATATTCACAGGAATTACAGAGGGATCCTTTTTCGGCCAGAGCCATAGGCTCGCCGCTGCTCCCGGATAATTTTTTTGCCGCTGGCAGTGCCTTTTCCAGCAGACTCAAGACCATGCTCTTGCCTTTTGCCAGATTGGTTATATTGGAAGCAGTCTGGTCTATCAACCCGGTTACCGCCTGGATATCTTCTGGAGTGGGGGTGACACTGACCTTTCGATTAGATCGAAGGTAGTAGAAACTAACAATGGAGACATTTCCATCCAACCGCTTATGAGCATTCGCCCCCAGGTATAGCACCACCGCCTGCATATCCTGGGCCAGTTCGGACGGCTCCATTACATTCTTTCCGGTCTTATAGTTAATGACTTCATAGGTCCCGTCCGGTAAGAGGTCCACCCGATCTACCCGGGAAGAGATAAAGCATTTCTTGGTCTTTACTTTGACCATCAGGCTGAGATATTTTACATCATGTTTCTCGGCGGAGTATGTACTATAAAAATTCTTCAATATGCTCTCAGCCATGCCCCGGTATTGTCTTTCCTCGGCTTTATCTCTATAGCCGGACGGGTCCCAGTTGCGGGCCAATAGATTAAGGAGAAAGCCTTCAGACGGGAGGGGAGAAGTGCCTTCTTTGTGAAAATATTCCAGGGCGCTATGGAGGGCCTGGTAAAAACTAAGGCCGGGGCTGGCTTTGGCGGTGGGGGTGACCTGGTCGATATTCGCCAGTTTGTATTTTAACGGGCATTGAAGAAATGATCGCAGCTTTCCCAGAGACAATTTAACGGCATCCATTGTAACCTCCTAAGTTAGCGCCTGCGGCGCTAACTTAGCGGAAGTACACTGAAATTAGCGCCAGTTACTGAAATTTTCAACTGTTAAGCTACTACAATTGTCCTAGAGAAGTCAATGGAATATATATTGAACCACGCCGGGGTTATGGTAATATTTCGGTAAATTCTGTCACGCGAATATCTAAGAATGAAAAAAACCTCAAAAAAGAATCGGACAAATGCCTCCCGCCTGATTTTTCTCTCATTTCTGGGGACTATTCTCGCCGGAGCGTTCCTGCTTACTCTGCCGTTCGCGACCCAAACTCCCGGTTGTATGAATGTGGTGGACGCTCTCTTTACCGCCGCCTCGGCTACATGTGTTACCGGCTTGATTGTAGTGGATACCGGGAGTTATTTTACACCATTCGGAAAAACAGTTATCCTGGTGTTAATTCAGTTAGGCGGCCTGGGAATAATGACCATGTCCACGTTCTTCCTTATTATGTTGGGCAGACGCCTTACCATGAAAGATCGGATCACGATGAGGGATACTCTGGGAGAGAAGGAGATCAAAGGAGTAAAAGGGCTTATTCTGATGATTGTTGGGATGACCATCCTGCTGGAGGCAATCGGTGCCGCGCTGCTGACTTTAAGGTTCTTCAGGGTCTATCATTATCCAATCAACAAGGCTATAATTCATGGAATTTTTCATTCGGTCTCCGCTTTCTGTAATGCCGGATTTTCCTTATATCATGATAGCCTGATGAGGTTCGGAGGAGACTGGGCTATAACCGGAATAATGGGAGGATTGGTACTGCTCGGAGGAATCGGTTTTGTGGTCTGGTATAATCTTACTCATTGGTATTTCTGGCGCCGTGACCGTACCCGGAGAGGAAGGCTTAGACTCCAGACCAAGATCGCCCTGGCTATGAGCGGTATTCTTCTGGTGATAATGTTTCTCTTCCTTCTGGCGGTGGAATGGAACAATACTTTAGAAGGCTTGACAGTGGGAGAGAAGATCTGCCGTTCTATGTTCCAGGCTATCACTCCGAGGACGGCGGGCTTTAATACTATGCCGATAGATCGGTTAAATCCCGCTACTCTCTGGATTACTATTGTGATGATGTTTATCGGAGCCTCTCCAGGCAGCACCGGGGGAGGAATCAAGACCTGTACTTTTGCCGTTATCCTGGCCACGGTCTATCGAATGGTAACGGGTAGGCGGCAGGTAGTAATCCGAAAGAAGAGTATCGCCGAACATATATCAACCAAAGCTATCAGTATCGCGGTAATCTCCCTGGTGGTAATCTTCATCGCCTGTACACTTCTCCTGTTGGTTGAGTCAACAACCAGCAGGCAGTATTGCGGGAATAGCTACATGGGTTCTCTTATATTTGAGTCGGTCTCAGCGTTCGGCACTGTCGGTCTTTCCGTCGGAGTTACGCCGCATCTCTCGTATTTGGGGAAGATTGTAATTATCCTGACCATGTATGTAGGGAGAATAGGCCCCTTAACCCTTGCTCTATTAATAGGGAGGAAGGTCCAGCCTCCGGCAGTCATCCGATATCCCGAAGAGTCGGTTATGGTGGGATAGTCAGAAATAATCATGGATTATTCCTGATCTATGGTATTATTCAAATTCTGAAACAATTGGTAAGCTTGGACAATCAAAAAATAAGTGTTGATATAAAACCAATCTATTTTTTCCAAAGGAAAAAATATTATGAAACAATATGTTATTATAGGAGCCGGACGTTTTGGGAGTGCTGTAGCTGTTACTCTTTCTAAGAAGGGGAAACAGGTGATGGTGCTTGATAAGGATGAACAGGTGGTTCAGCGGTTAAGCGAAATCGTCACCCAGGCACTTCAAGTTGATGTCTCCGACGGAATAGCTCTGGCAAGCCTGGAACTGGGGGAGATGGATGTTGCTATTATCGGAATCGGTAATAGCCTGGAGGCTAGTATTCTGGCCACAATGCAGCTCAAAGAGATGGGAGTAAAGACGGTTGTAGCTAAGGCAACTACCCGATCTGATAAGAAGATATTGAGCCGGGTCGGAGCCGACCGGATTGTCTTCCCGGAAAGAGATATGGGGGAGAGGGTGGCCAACTCTCTGGTTTCACCCACTATCTTTGATTATATCCAGGTCTCTCCCGGTTTCGGGATCGTGGAGACGAAAGTGCCGGAGAATCTTCAGGGTCAGACCCTGGGAGAAGCCAATGTCCGCTCCAGGTTTGGAGTTGATATTGTCGCTTTACGGCGCCAGGCTCCCCGGCTCGATAAGAACGGCGAGTCTGAATTGAAAGATACTCTTACCATTGCCCCACCAGCTACTGAAATTTTAGGGAAAAATGATATCCTGATCGTAATCGGAGAAGAGAAAAATATTGATAACTTTAAAAATCCATAAAGGTTACTATTACTATGGCAGTCGCATTTTTTAAACGAAAAGAGACGAAGTTGATCGAAGCGCTCGATAAAGATCAACAGAATACGGAAAATTATCTTCGTCTGGGAAAACTATACTTCCTCAACGGGGAATATGAGAAAGCCGCGGATATTTATCGGCGCGGCTTGAAAGTTTCTCCCCGTGATATCTCTCTGCTCTTCAATTACGCGGTAGATCGTGAGGCGGAGAATGAGTCCGATAGCGCCAAGGAACTATATCTGGAGATTCTCTCTATCGATCCTAATAATAAACCGACCCTGGATCGTCTCGATAAGATCACCTCTTTCTAACCTAGATTATGCGGTTGGCGTGGATGAGATCGCCACGCCCAATTGCATAATCTGGGTTTAAATTGCTTTGCAATTTAAAAAGCTATAAATACAATTCCACCTTTAAGTGTTCCCTTCATCCCATTATCCGGTTTCTCATAAGTTGCCTCCGGCAGTCAAGGGGTTGCTGCTGGCTAATATTGTCGTCTTTATTCTTGCGCGATTAAGCGGTTCTACATCATTTGCCGAGATATTAGGGCTGACAGTTCCTTCGGTATTTTCACAGTTTCAATTCTTTCAATTTGTTACTTATCTATTTGTCCATGGGGACTGGATCCATCTTATTTTTAATATGCTGATCCTTTATATCTTCGGTAGTGAGCTGGAGAGATATTGGGGAACACCGTACTTTCTCCGTTACTATTTTATATCGGGGATTGGAGCCGGGATCTGTTCCATCCCATTTATCTGGGGAATCAACGCGCCGTTGATCGGAGCGTCCGGCGCCCTTTTTGCTCTGCTTGTTGCTTACGGACTGCTCTTCCCGGATCGAGTTATCACTCTGCTGGTCTTCTTTATCCTCCCGGTTCGGATGAAAGCCAGGCAGATGGTCCTGATATTTATCGGTCTTGAACTGTTCCTTCTCTTCAATAGCGGCGGGGGAGGGGGGATAGCTCACTTTGCCCATCTGGGAGGAGCGCTGGTAGGGTTCATCTATCTTAAATGGCCCGTATTAAGGGAAAAGATGATAGTATATATTTATTCCAAGCGCTCTATTGATAGAGAAGATACGTCGAAAGACTATTCGAATTCTCCTCTCAGGAAGAAAGAGGTAGATCTTCGATCTGAACTAAATCGGATTCTGGATAAATTGGCTCAGGTTGGATGGGAAGGGTTGAGTAATGCGGAGAAAGAATTTCTCCATGACGCGAAGAACCAACTACAATAAAACATAGCGCCTTCGGCGCAACGTTCTAAAGTGCCGAAAGTGCGCTTCTTCCGTCGCTAAAGCCCCGAATCAAGTTTGGGATGCCCCGAAATAATCGGGATGCGAGCACAAGCACTATGGCGGATGAAAAAGTTGAAAGAATCGCCTCGTCAAGGGAGCTGAGCATTAAATTTGGGTAAAGTGATCAGTGAATATGAAATACCATATTATATTAGTGTTGCTCTCCGTCATTTATCTCATTCTTCTCCCGGCGGATGGTTTGGCCGGGGATGACGCCTCCGGTCAGACATGGTGGAGATTGGTTGAGCAGGCCAATGCGAATGAAGACTATGTTAGCGCGCTCGATTATCTCAGCCGGATTGAACAGAGAGAACCGGATAATCATGATCTGGCTAAGGCCAGGGTATCTCTCTTGAATAATCTGGGGAATAAATACTACCGTGAACGGGAGATTACCCGGGCCCGGTATACATTTCTTGAAGCAATGGAGATCGATCCCGCCAATTTTGTAACCCTCCGAATGCTTGGTGAGATCGCATATTTCTCGCAGCGTCTTAACGATGCCAAACGATATTGGAATAAAGCGCTGGCTATCCGACCCGGAGATCGGTCATTGGCCTCTCTGCTCCGTAAATTAAAAAAAGAGAAGCTTGTGGAGGAAAAGCTGGACTCATCCTCTCTGGCAAATTTCGATATCCGATATCACGGGAGTGATTCCAGTTATAATATTTATGATATCCAGGGGGATCTTCTGGAAGCTTACCAGGAGATCGGGTATGACTTTAACTATTACCCGGTCCATTCCATTGTGGTACTTCTCTATACGGGGGATGAGTTTTCTAAGATCAGAAATACACCCAATTGGGTCGGCGCGCTCTATGATGGTAAGATTAGACTCCCAGGAAAGAGCAATCAACTGAACGCCGCCGAGATAAAAAATATCCTCTGGCACGAATACACCCACGCATTGATTAACGACGAGACCGGTAATAAATGTCCGAGGTGGCTCCATGAGGGACTTGCCCAGTATCAGCAGGCAAAGGTTCTTCCTGTCGATCAGAGAGCATTGGATTCCGTTGTTCATCACGATCTTTTGATCCCATTATCCCAGCTTGACCGGGCGTTTGGATTTAATCAATCCGCGGATAAAGCACGCCTGGCTTATGCTCAGGCATACTCTTTGACGAATTATTTGATAGAAAGATATGGTTTCTGGAAGATAAACGTTATACTTAGAGAACTGAAAAAGGGGAGGGGATGGAGAGATGTTTTTGAGGATGAATTTCTCATGCCGATCTCCGAACTGGAGCAGGAGTGGAAAAATACAATCTGAAAAAACGATAATCAGTAAACGGTAATCAGTGATCGGTTCGACGGTCCAAGTGATATACTGATTACCGATTACTTATTACCGATTACTATCCGTTCTGATGAAGGCCACCGTAATTGTCAATCCCATCTCCAGCCGGATTAATTATCCGGATTGCGTTAATCGGGTAAAGCGTGAACTGGGAAAGACGGGTAATCAGGTCGTTATCCGGCCGACCTCAGCCCCCCTGGAAGCAATCGAACTCTCCCGCCGGGCGGAGGGGGAGGGGAGTGAACTTATTATCTCGATCGGGGGTGACGGGACCCTCAATGAAGTAATCAATGGAATCTCCAGTCCGGTCACTAAACTGGGAATAATTCCCACTGGCCTGAGCAATGTCCTGGCAATGGAGTTGGGCATCCCCGCTGATCTTGACGGAGCTATCCGGGTTATCTCTGACGGTCATACTAGGCTGATCGATCTGGGGATTATAAATGGACGCTTATTCTCTACTATGGTTAGTATCGGACTGGATGCGGAGGCGGTGCGGGTAGTTAATCCCGGTATCAAGAAATTTCTGGGAAGATATGCCTACCACCTGGCTGGGGCGAAGGCGCTGATCTCCTTCCAGCCATCTCCATTTACAGTCCGGACTGAAGAAGGGCAAGAGTTCTTGGGTCAGTCGGTGGTAGTCTCTAACGCGAGTTTCTATGGCGGCCCCCATAAGATAAATCCCGACGCCCGGGTTGATGACGGATTGCTTCATTGTTGCCTATTCGAGAAAGGCACCCGGAGGGATTACGCGCGCTATTTTCTAGGGGTGATACGGAAAAAACATCATACCTTTGATGATGTCCACCTGATTAAAACCACCGGGATCCAGATAGACACTCCGGGGATGCCTATCCAGGCTGATGGTGATTATATCGGTCGGACTCCGGCCTGGATCAAAATCCTACCGGAGCGATTGACGGTATGTACAGCTAGACCTTTATAGAATAGACAGGACGATTAAAACAAAAAAAGGCAACAAGACAGGACGATTAAAAGCAAAAAAGGCATTAGACAGGATGATTGTAGACAGGACGACTGCAATAGGTCATGTCATCAAAAAGGGACTGGAGTAGGGGGGGGATAGTCCTGTCTGTAATGGTCCTGTCATAAAAAGGGGCCGAGGTAGGGGGAGATAGTCCTGACTGTAACTCTAAATCAGGACAGGACAGTGTTTCTGAATAAATTCACCCTATCCGCGTCTAATAGATAGAGTATGACTATGCCAAGGGAAGACTGTGAACTGGTCCGTAGTTGCCTGGAAGGAAAGACAGATGATTTCCGCGGGTTGGTGGAAAAATACCAGCAGCGGATATATGTGGTTGTCTATGGGATTATTCTGAACCGGGAACAGGCCAGAGATCTTACTCAGGAAGTATTTCTCAAGGCTTATCGCTCTCTGGAGAAGTTTAAAGGTAATTCACAGTTTTATACCTGGCTCTATCGGATTGCCTTTAACCTGGCTCTGGATGCGAAACGAAAGAGCGCTAACCGTGTACAGGTGGAGTATGATGATTCCCTCAGCATCGATAATAGCGAGAATCATTACCGTAGTCGATCCTTACGCCCGGATCGGGTGGCCTTGCGGAAAGAGTTAAATGAAGTTATCATAAAAGGCTTGGCTGCACTCTCTGATGAGCAGAGGACAGCGATAATTCTCCGGGAATGGGAAGGTAATTCATACGATGAAATCAGCAAGATAATGAACTGTTCCACTGGAACAGTTATGTCGCGCCTTCATTACGCCAGGGAGAAGCTTAAAAAAGAGATAATTCCGTATTTATGAAAAGACAGATCTGCCATGATAATGACACTTTAGTGGGCAAATATTACGACGGTGAACTCTCTCCGGAAGAACTCCGGAATTTTGAATCTCATCTTAATGAATGCTTGGAATGCGCACAAACCTTACGGGATTACAGATCGATAAGCGGATCTCTGGAGGAATTGTCCCGGCAAGAATTGCAGTTGGGGGAGGGGATATCCATCTGGCCGGAGATCCGCGCTCGGCTTGAAGAAGATGAAACTCATCTCAATCAAGTACAGCCAGTTAAGAGGAAATTATCCCTACTGCACCACCCTGCCTGGCTTGGATTCGGTCTTAGTGCCGCCGCTGCCCTGATAATTTTCTTCTCAGGAGCATTGCAATCAGATAAACTCCCGTCAAATTACTGCCGGATAGATAATATATCATCTCCCGAGCGTAATTATATGATCTACCAGGATAAAAATGACGGTTTGACAATCATCTGGATAATGGAGTAGATCCCAATGAGGATAATATTTTATACACTTGTATCAGTATTTACTTTAATTACCGGCCTTTATCAGGCCTATGGTCAGGATATGGAGGTTACAATCGATATCCTGGAGCCTTCCGATGAGCCGGGAAAGATGGGGCCTGGTATTCAGTACCTTGAGGAGAAGATAAGTCGATCACCGCTTAAGTATCAGAATTATATGGAACTTGCTTCAGCATTCCGATCCATCCCTCTGGGGGAGAAGGCAACGATTAACTTTAATCTCCGTCAGCGTTTGAAACTGGAGATCACACCGAAAGATATCGGAGATAGGTTAATCAAGTTCTCTCTCAAGATATGGTCAAATGGCAGCCCCATACTTGAAACAGACCTCTCCCTGGTCCGGCTTGGCACTGTAATGGTAGGTTCCCCCGGTAAACCCGACTTAATTATTTCCATCTCGGAAGGATTTTAGCCTGGATTATCAACTGATAATCCAGGCTACTGATTAATCAATTCTCTTTAATTATTTGTAAGCTTTCAATAAATTGCAGTATCGGTTGCCTTCAGGCTGCCTCACGATGGCGACCTGAAGGTCGCCCCTACGAAGTGCAACGGAGTTCACTGAAACCTTATAAATATTCTCCTATTACCACCCAGAGATTTCCCCACAAGATATCCACAAGATATCCACACGAGGGCATGTAACGACCGTATCATCCTCCGAAACAGCGCGTTATAGATATATGCTTAAATTAATACCCTATACTGTACTAGACATAAGGAACATTATCATGACCAGTGCGACATTTGGGTTCAAAAAAATATTAGAACCCCCGGAGTTTTATGAATTCATCAATGGCTTTTATTTTTTCTTCTTTAGGTAATGACTTTCCTTCCGCCCAGCGTTCAATCGTCCGCCTGCTCACGCCAACATATTTGGCAAGGTCGGAAGTACGGAAATCATATGGTGGTTTATTAAAGTATAGATACTGTCGATGAAGATCATTCCATTTTTTAATTACAGGATGCATCAGTATATAGTGATGTTTTTGAAACTAAATTAGCAGACGAAGTGAGCTAATTTATTGCTGTTGGGAGTGTAAATGTCATGGATGTCCCAGTACCTAATTTGCTGGTTACTTTGATAGAACAGCCATGGCGAGTGAGTATCTTATGAACCAGAGCTAAACCTAATCCTATGCCCTTGCGCTTTCCACCGCCTTTATCGGAAGCCTGCCAGAATTTTTCAAATATATTATCTTGGTCTTCCTTGGAGATTCCTTTCCCTGTATCCTGTATTACTACTTCAATTTTATTGCCATTTCTAACGCTATAAGCCCGCCGGGCAGTCAGGTTAATCTGACTCCCGCTAGGACTGAATTTTAGAGCATTATGAGTTAAATTTATGATCACCTGAATTATCTTATCTTCATCGGCTCGCACCAGCGGGAGATCATCTTCTACGGAGATCTTAAGTTCTATCTGTTTCTTGTATGCGACAGTCTTCAATGCACTCACACAGTGTTCAAGAAGATTATTGATAGGGAAATCGGAGAGTTCAAGTTCCGTCTCCTTCTGCTCGGAGGAGAAAGTGAGCATCTTCTGGATTAGATTAGTCAATCTCTGTAGGCTCTTTACAGAGACTTCCAGTCCTTCCTGCTGCAAGGGAGTAATCTTCCCCAGCTTCTCATCCAGCATCATATGAAGATATCCTGTCATTGATACCAGCGGAGTCCGTAATTCATGGCTTACGCTGGAGATAAACTCACTCTTCAGGTCATCTAGCCCTTTTAATTCCTGATGGGCGCTCTTCAGGTCGGCCAGGCTCAGACGCAGGTCATCAAATAGATAGATCCCTTCAATCGCCCGGGCCAGTTCATCGGCGATATTCTGACATATCTCCTGCAGTTCCGGGGAGCGACCGGATCTACCCTGAAATCCAGCATAGAGCATACCAAGGGCCTTGTTTTTTATCAGTAATGGTACTGCAATAGAAGATGATATATCCCGTTCTTTCAGATAGAGACTGAAACCGTCCTTGGAAGCGATTAAACTGGTGGGAAGGTCACGGACAATAGTCTCTTTTTTATGGTAGATGTTCTCAACCAGGGTATTTTTCAGAGCAAAGATAGAAGATGGATTTTCTTTGCTGTCGGTTCCAGGCATAATGTGATGGTAAATAAACTGGGCCCTGGGTGTCCCCTCCCCTCCTCTTCCGATTATGGCGATCCCCATTTCGTACCATGGCCAGATGGAGAATGAGAGCACTTCTTTCTTGATCTCTTCAATAGTTTCCTCGAGATCCAGTACCGCGTTAAAGTCATGCGCCAGGCGCCCCTGAAATGATATGGTCTGTATCTTCCGGTTGAGGTTTTCCCGCATCAGTTCGATACTACTTGACAGTCGACCAACTTCGTCCTTTCCGATGACTTTCAGTGGTTTATCCAGTATCCCCTTCCCCATCTCGGTAGTCTTTTCGGTGAGATTGCGGAGGGGGCGGGTAATTGAATGGATAATCACACCGAGGAGCAGAAGGAAGATGATGGTGATTGTGCCGGCAAAGATCACCTGGAACTTGATCAGCTTCTTCTCGATAGCGGAGATCTCTTTTTTAGATATGCCCAGATAGATGGTACCGATCTTTCCGATCGGCGAATCCATGATTATATCCTGCTTCTCCAGATGGATGGATTTCGGGGGGAATGGATTATCTCCGTTTAGTAGTATCTCTAATTGTTCCGGCGTAAGACCGGCCTGAACTATCTCGCCATCTTTTCTGGCTATCACGGCGTAGACCACGTTCTTCTGTCTAACTGTAAAATCGATATACTGCTCCTGGATCCGGTTATCCGCGTCAAAGAACCCCTGGTAAGCGGAAGCCAGTCCTACCACGCGTCCCATTGTCTCTGCCATCTCCTGAGACCCGGAGCTCAGGGCGTTCCGGAGATGGCGGATTGAAATGATAGTGGTGATAATAGTTATAAGGAGCAGGCTGCTCAATACCAGGATGGTAAGTTTAGCGCCCAGACCGAAGAACTTATCCTTCGCCGTTCCCGGAGAATCAGGAGTTAATAGGGAGTTCTCTTCTTGAGATTTTTTATCAAGTGGCATCATATTCACTGTCTGCGCAGACTGAAGTCTGCGGCTACCAAAATCCGCTTTCTCGGACAGCCTCTGAAGGTCGCCGCTACGAGTACGAGGCGGCGTTGTTCACTGAAAGCTTACTGCTATTCAGTAAATCCCCATCGTCGGGGAGGCCAGTACTTAAAAAAGACCTTTCCTACCAGATACTTTTCCGGAACGAATCCCCAATACCGGCTATCCCGGCTATTTGAGCTGTTATCACCAAGGACATAGTAGTAATTCTGCTCCACAGTATAACTGTGCCGGGGCGATCCATCGATGAGAACCAGGTCATTCTCTATCTTAAATACATGTCCGTCTCTCTCAATCAGCGGGCTCCAGTACCATCTGGTATCAGGTTCAAGCGGGATGACCATCCCCCGTTCCGGGATGGTAAACGGGAGATCGGTCTGCCCGTAGTAATGCTCCCGACTCCGGGAGTTGCCTATATTCTCATAGTAAACTTTTGCCATCTCGGCTGTGGTTACGTCTCTGCCGTCGGCCAGGATTCGGCCTCCTCTGATCTCAATCGTCTCCCCCGGCAGGCCTACCAGACGCTTGACATAGTCGAGCTCTAATTTTTCCGGGAAGTGGAATACTACAATATCTCCCCGTCGTGGTGACCGGATTGCCGGTAACTGGAGAAATGGCAGCAGGATCCCGGTAAAGGGGATCCGGTCCGGCGTCCGGGCGCCGTAGAGAAATTTGGTGACCAGGATCTTGTCACCGACATGTTCGATTTCTAAGGCAGTCCCATCTACAGAACAGGTATTTACATCATAACGATAGTTTCTCCCGCAGACCGGACAGACTTTCTTTACCCCTAATAATGTTGGAGTCATAGATCCGGTAGGGATCTTAAACGGCTCAACAATAAAGTTCCGGATGACGAAAACCATAATCAGAGCGAAGATGATCGATTCAGTCCATTCCCGGAATTTACTCTTCCGGGCACCGGATGCTTCACCTTCCAGTAATCCGTTCAGTTTCTTCAGGCTGCTTCTCCCTGCCTTCAGATCACCACTCCTGATCGCGTCCTGAAGTCTTAATACGGTCTCATTCAGGATCTTTATCGTGGAGGCGGAGAGCATCTTTCTTCTATGCTTGACAATCCAGCGCCCGGCTTTGACTGAACCGCGGGCGGATTTTCTTAACTTTTTTATATCTCTATTCATATATCTATTCCCAATCTCCTTCTTCATCAAGATAACTCTGAAGTATGATCTGAGCCGCCAGGCGGTCAATATTCTTTTTCCGCTTCTCTCTTCTCATATCAGCCTCGAGTAAGACCAGTTCCGCCTGCCGGGAGGTTAAACGTTCGTCCCGGAAGATAACCGGCAGACCCGATAATTCTTCTAATTTCTGACCCAGGTGATATGCCCGCTCTGCTTGCTCCCCCTCCGATCCATCCATGTTGAGTGGCAACCCGATAACTATTTTTTTAACTGTTTCCTCCCGCGCAATCCGGGAGATCTGTTCTGCCGCGTCACTGGGAGATTTTACCTGAATGGTAGGAAGCCCCTGGGCGGTTATACCCAGGGGATCACTCATCGCCAGACCAATCCGTTTCTCGCCTGGATCAATTCCCAGTATTCTGTTATAATCATGCATCTTTCGCTTATCTAAACCTTAATTATGATAATTATATTTCGGTTCAATTACTGGGAATAAATTCCAAATCCCAAGTTATCAGCACCTCAGCCAAAGGCTGATCAGCCTCCGGCTGAAAATCACAATCCAGCCGTCGCAACTACGCTGCTATGGCGAAGAAGCTAACCGAAATTCCAAACTTGCCTCGCTGAGTCGGGAAACTACTCATAGGAGCTTACGCCTACTCCAGCGGCGAGTCGTTTTTAACTTTTTTCATCCGCCATAGCTTTAGCGACGGCTGAAGGCATTTAAGGCACTTCTCCGCCGGAGGCGGATCAGCCTCTGGCTGAAAACCTTAGGCACTTAATAACTTTGCCTGAACGAAGTGAGGGCTAAGTTATTTTCTGGTATTTCTTCTTCGCCTTGAGTTTCTGGACCAGCTTCTTCACATCCTGTGCTTTCTCCCTCTGGCAGACCAGTACCGCGTCATCGGTCGCTACCACTATCAGGTTGGAGACTCCGACCAGTCCAACCACGGGTCCGGTGCTGAAACTGATGCAATCATCAGAATCAACTCCGATCATTTCTCCCCGAGCATAATTATCATCACCGTCTTTATTGAGATATCCCTCCAGCGATTCCCAGGATCCCACATCATCCCAGTTGAAAGATGCGGAGGTTACCAGAACATCGGAATGTTTCTCCATAATTCCGTAATCAATGGATACCTTTTTTAGAGATGGATAGACCTGGTCCAGGAATGCCTGGCGCTTCCTGATGCCTAATTTAAGCAGGGGCGAGAGAGCATCGGCAAGGTCGGGTAAATATTTTTCTATTGCTTCGATAATCGACTGAACCGACCAGATGAACATTCCACTGTTCCAGGTATATAGACCACTCTTCAAAAACCCCCGGGCTCGTCTCCGGTCCGGTTTTTCCACAAATCGGCTTACTCGATAGAAAGTCAATCCCCCGGTATTGGTAATCTCTTGCCCACTTTTGATATATCCGTATCCGGTGGAGGGGAAGGTAGGTTTTATCCCGATAGTAATCAGTGAACCGGATCGAGACGCAGTCTTGGAGGCCGCGCGGATTGTTCTTTGGAATTCCCTTTTCGGCGAGATAACGTGGTCGGCCGGCAGTACCACCATCACGGCTCCCGGTTCCTCCCTGGCAATCGCATAAGCCGCCAGAGCTATACAGGGGGCGGTATTGCGACCGATCGGTTCTTTCAGGATATGAGACACGGGAATCCCCGGCAGCAGTTCGTGAATTGCCGGAGCCTGGGCAACTGTGGTAACCACCCAGATCCGGGATTCATCCACCATCGGCTTAAGACGGGAGACGGTCTGCTCGATCATTGTCTCCCGTCCAATAATATTAAGTAACTGCTTGGGGGTGGCGCTCCGGCTCATAGGCCAGAACCGTTCTCCCACCCCTCCGGCCATTATGACGGCATGAATCATGATATGCATCCTTATAATATTTAATAATTGACCACGAAATCTCGTTGGTTATCTGGAAATATTCATTCGTCATTCCCTTGTCCGCCATAGCCCGAAGGGCGACGGCTGATCATTCGGATTTCGTCATTCCCTTTCCCATCACCCTCCCCTTCTCCACCCAGAGCCAATTTATAGATACCGAATATTGCCAGGGCGAAGAGTCCGATTTGAATACAGAATCCCAACCAGTTGCTGGCCGTCCATTGAGCCGGTCCCCGCGGCGTAGTATCCTGAGCAAAACCAGATGAGATTATTACCGCATACCCGATCAAAGTTATAATAGCGGATAGTATATTTTTCATAATCACTTATTGAATCAGCCCCGATAGTCATCGGGATACAAGCATAATTTAGCGCCTGTGACACTAACTAAAACTTTAAAGAAAATGGATGCTTAAGAAAAAGAGGTTAAAATATACCTATTATGCTGTTTCAATGGTTGCACAATATGATTTTTTCGGCCTCCCCCGAAGTATTAATCGGGGCAGAAAAATAATATATCAAATTCATATATCCATAACAAGGAGGCATTCCCGCATTATTCCAGGGGATGAAGCCCTCCCAGAATCATAATCTGATCATCAATCAATTCGATTGCTTCAACCGGATTCTTAATGATGTTATCCTCGGTGAGATGGATAACCTTCCAGCCGTGTCTCTTGAGCCATCGGTCTCTCTCCCGGTCTTTCTTCTTCCGGGCTGGTCTTTGATGCCATCTGCTGTGATCACACTCCAGGGCTATTTTCCCCTTGCGGCAGAATACAGCGAAGTCAATCCGGTATAGGCATTTCTTATTCCGCATAACGCAGAATTGAGGCGTCGGAGTGATTCCCGCCTTTATAAGAGATCTTCTCATAATCTCTTCCAGGGGAGGAATGCCAAAGAGTTCGCCGATTTCTTGGGCCTGGAGTAATTCTTTTCTGGTGGTATAGGCGAAAGTAATTCGTCGGCGGAGACGATTCTCTATCCGGTGCGGTAGATTCCTGATCGGTCCCAGTTGTAGCTTCCAATACCACTCTCCTGCCCGCGGATGCGACTCTTCTTCGGGGAGGATGTCAATCCGCCGGGTCCGGGTAATTTTCCGGATAGGGGAATAGAAGCTTATCCCCCCTCCCCCACTGCCGCACCGGGCAGTTGGATATACCGCTAGATAATGGGGAGATCTCCGGAAAGAGAGATTCCCGGGAATTCGATACCAGCGATCTTTCCTGAGATGCTCCAGGTCTTCCTTCCTCTTCACTACCCCAATCAAAACCAGATCCCTCTCGGTATTTTTCCCGGATGAAAAAATTGTCTTCTTATTGATGTTGGATTTCATCAGGACGGTATGCTCAGAATCTTAATTCGTGGGACACGATAACAATTAGATTGTGGCTGCGGAGCGGCCATAATCTAATTAATCCAGAGTTCACCTTTCCTTACAGCTTTATCCAGGGCTTCAGACGGGGTAGTTTTACCGAGGAGGGTCTCCTTAACCGCGTCTCCGATGTATTCTCTGATCCTGATCCATTGGGAGAATCGCGGCTCGAAGAAAGCGTGGTCAAGCTCTTGAATGGGAACCAGGCTGTCGGGATTCTCTCCTAATTCCTTAAGCATAACCGGCAATTTAAGAACTGATTTTCGGACCGGTACGTAGCCCGTATTTAGTGACCATCTAGCGGCGTTTAAGGGACTGGTAAACCACTTGATGAATTCCCAGGCAACGCGCTGCTTCTCGAGCGATGATCGAGAAAAGATAATAATATTAGTTCCATAGACCATCGCTCCCTGTTGCTTTTTCCGCAGAAGCGGTGCCAACCCCCAGTCGAATTTCAGCTGTTTCGCCATAAATGTCCGGGAGACGCAGGAAGCCACGATCATCGCCACTTTCTCGGCGGCAAAATCCACCTGATGTTGATATCCGGCCAGATAAAAATCTGCTGCCCGATCCTTCCTGACCAGATCTACCAGATATTGAAGAGCTTCCACCCCTTCCGGGGAGTTAAAGAGCATGGTCCGACTCTCCAGATCAAAGAGCTCTCCTCCATTTTGAATCAGGAGACATTCAAAGAGAGTCGCGTGATCGGTAAACTCGAATCCCCATAGATCCGGTTTCCCGTCACCATTTAAATCCCGGGTAAGCTGGCGGGCTACCCTAGCGAACTCTTCCCAGGTCTGGGGCGGTTCTTCAGGATCAAGACCAGCCCGGCGGAAGAGATCTTTGTTATAGTAGATGATGGGAACACTTTTATTAAACGGCAGCGACATCAATCTGCCGTCATAAAAACTATCCTTTATAAATACGGGGAAGAAATCATCCAGTTCGTTCTTAAATGATGGGTCTAGTTCCCCCAGATCTACCAGCGCGTCTCCTCCCAGGAGAGTTGAGATCCATGCTTCATAGGACTGGGCCATATCCGGCTGATTATGTGCCACAATGGATGCTAGGAGCTTCTGTTTTAAAGCGTCATAGCTCCCCATACTCTCAGACTTTATAAACCAGCCGGGATGTTCGGCGTTAAACTCATCAATCATCGAGTTCAGCACCTCTCCCAGAGGCCCCCCCATAGCATGCCAGAACCTTACTACTATCTTCCCTTCCTTTTCTTTTTTGGCTGTTTCTTCGGAACAGCCAAAAAAGCAGAAAAACAGCAATAATTGAATAATCACCCCTGATCTTAAATAATAAAATATACGTTTCATAACACTTGTGGTTTTACCAGATAAATTTTTCCGAAGTAAAAATTTATCCTTTCATACCGGATCTGGTGATCCCCTCGATAAACTGTTTCTGCGCGATAAAGAATATGATCATGAGCGGCAGAATAGAAAAGGTTGATGCCGCCATCAGTAGTTCCCAATCGGTTCCGCTCTCCTGATTAAAGACAGCCAGGCCGACCTGGAGCGGCCGCATCTCTGGGGTATTGGTCATAACCAGCGGCCAGAGGAGCGAGTTCCAGGTCATGATAAAGGTGAAGAGAGCTACCGTAAGGATGACGGGTCGGGATATGGGAAGAACCACCTGGAACAATATCCGCAGCCGTCCGCAGCCGTCGATACTGGCCGCGTCAAATAGATCCTGAGGGAGGGTTTCAAAATGCTGGCGCATAAAATAGATCCCGAATACTGCTGCTATAAATGGGACTATCAGTCCATAATAGGTATTTACCCATTCAAGCCACGAGATAATGGCGTAGTCTGGAATCAGAATCACCTGCTTGGGGATCATCATCGTGGCTAAAAGCAAGAGAAATAGCGGCTCCTTAAAGCGAAATTTCATCCGGGCGAAAGCGTAAGCCGCGAAAGCCGAGGTTATTACCTGCCCGATGGTTACCACTACCGAGATAAAGATACTGTTTAGAAAGTAGCGGGCAAATGGCGCCGCCTGCCAGGCTTTTACAAAGTTCTCCCAGAGAAAGCGCTTATAGATGATATCATCAAGCGGTACGATTATCTCTTCTCCCCGTCTCTCTCCGGCCAGGATTACCATCCGCGGATTGTCTTCATCTTGAACGGCAGCGGATATAATCCCATCCAGTTGATTTTCCAGGATGAGGAATTGGTCCCGATATTTATCTTTAAGCTCATCCGGCAGTTCTTTAAATGAATTAAGAAAATAGTTATGAACTATTTCCCTGGTCTCCGTCCGGGGATAGGTATGGAGAAAATATTCTTCCAGGTTCCCTCTAATCCGAGTGAAGACATTTAAGATGTCATTCTGGGATCCGGTATCCTCTGTAACTCCGCTATTTATCGCTTTCAGCATCTCGCCTTCTCTCACGGAAAGTTCTTTTTGGAGAGCCAGAGCAAGCGAGAAGTCAACCTGTTCGAGGTCCTCGCCCAGTTGAAGGTATTTCTTATTCTCCGGAATCAAAGAAACCTGAGAGGAGAGAACCTCCAGAGGGGATTTAAAAGATGTGCATACCATCCAGATAAAAGGAAAGACCATCGTAATCCCGCCGATGGTGAGCATCAGGTAGACTAAAAGACGAGGGGAGATAATAGTTTTATTATTTATTTTCACAATAGTAATACTGAAATCTAGTTTTTAAATGACGAAATCCGAATGAAAAATGACGAATGAATTCCTAATGAGCAAATGTCCAATTCGCTTGGCGCCACGGTTCGGCATTATTCGTCATTTGTCATTTAGCCTTCGTCATTCTTTCGTCATTCTTTTATCTTTATTCCTCATACGCTGCCTTCTTCCCCAGTAATTTCTTCTGGAGAATGGTTAATATCAGGATTATGAAAAAAAGGACATACGCGATGGCGCAGGCATAGCCGAATAAATTGTTTCCGAACGCGGTCTTATATAGATAAAATACCCCGGTTGTGGTGCTCTTCAACGGTCCCCCATCAGGGGTCAGGATGAAGACTGGGATAAACATCTGGAAAGAAAAGATGGTTGAGATGGTGAGGAGAAAGAGGGTAGTCGGCATCAGGAGCGGCCAGGTAATATATCGGAACTTGGCAAAGGTGCTGGCTCCGTCAATATCAGCGGCTTCATAATATGAGGGATTGATATCCAGCAGACGGGTTAGGAATATCAGGATATTAAATCCCATCGTTTTCCAGACCACAAATATGATAATGGCTGTCCGTGCCCATCCGGGTTGCTGGAGCCATCGTATATCAACAATATTTATATGAAGAAATGCGAATATCGGGTTAAGGATGGTGTTGAGCAACCCCCGGGGCTGCAATATCCATCGCCAGACTATGGCAATTGCCGTCATCGAGGCTATATAGGGGATGAAGTAAGCAGTGCGGAAAAATCCCAGACCCCGGATTTTTTTACTGAGCAGGACAGCAACTATCAAGGATAACCCCAGGCCGAATATAATCGAACCAAGAGAGAATATAACTGTATTTCCAAGCGAGAGCCAGAATTCACTATCCTGGAAGAGAATCAAGTAGTTCTTCATCCCGACAAATTGGCGGGGAGCGACCATATCCCAGCGGAAGAAGCTGAGATAGAGGGCATAAAACATCGGCAGGATCAGAAATATCAGGATGACCGCGAACGCCGGCAGAATGTAAAAGTATGGTCCGATCTTATTAAGAGTATTTCTCATAGCAACAAAATATGTCATACCCCCTACCCCGGCCATTTTCATGAACTACGAATTTCGCGAATTACGCGAATTTTATAAAAATGAAAAAAGTAAATTTAACTTGCCGGGGAGTTTTCCCCGCCAACCGTCAACTGACAACTTTCTCTTTCCCCCCTACCTTGCCCCTTTTTATGGCAGGACCATTACAGGCAGGGCGATTTACCTCACCTTGGGCCTTAATTGCGTTTGCTTTTTAATCGTCCTGCCTCAATTCTACTGTCTTTTAAAATTCGATATTCGAAGTTTGATGTTCAGGTTTTAAGCCCCCTTCTCTTCCTATCTGTCGGTTGCCGGTGTTCTCTGCCAATGCGTCGTTCGACGTTCGGTGTTCGACGCCTGCCCGCCGTAGCCTTGGCGAAGGCTGGTTGGATGTTTGATGTTCAATCTTTTTAATTGCTTCCAGTGATACTCCGCCATACCCGGGTCTCCCTCCCGGGCGTAATAGCGGGCAAGATTACTATGGTCTTTAACTGAATTGGGGTTGAGTGCTACCGCCTGTCGGGAGTGAGAAAGTTCGTTTTTTGAATCTCCCCGATAATAATAACTATCCGCTAATATAGAATATGCTTCCCAGGAGATGGGGTCAATGATTAAGACACTTCTCGCGGCTTTTCCCGCGGCATAATACTCCTCCTGAAGATTTAATATTTGAGATCTCCTGAGAAGAGGTTTTGGATTGAAAGGGTCTATCTCACTCTCTCTCTTAAAGTGATTTAAAGCCATCTGATTATCTCCTTCCTTAAAGAAGAGATCCCCCAGGAGGAGATGTGGTCCCGCCAGATTCGGGTTGATATCCAATGCCCGGTTGATTTGAATTCGGGCCGGATGGAGTTCATCTTCAGATAGCTCCTGCTGCGCCTGTGATAATAAAAGGTTAGTTGCTGAACGCATCTCAAATACCGGCTGAGATTTAGCCAGTAGAAATATCGTCAGGATTAGCAGTAACGATAAAACAAGTCGTTTATGCCGCTTCTGCCTGAGAGACAGATAGATATATTTGATACTCCCGGCTGCGAAGATAGCGCATACCGGAATAATCATAATTCGGGCCCGGGCCTGATAATAAAAGATCAGGATAGCGAGAATATGAGCGCCCAGGTAAAGATATAGTAAGACCAGTGACCGATCCCGTCGAGCGGTGAGAAGTATCCCCGCCAACGCGAACGGCGCGAGGAAAGCGAATGAGATGAGAGGGAAGCGATAGATGGTAAATGGACTCCCCCCCCTCCCCCACCTTCCTCCAACGTCTAAATACTCCCGGGGACTGATAATAAGAGAAAGTTTATTCAACCAGAGTTTTATGGCTCGACCGGGTGAACTGAAGAGAAACCTTCTCCCCTCTCGCCACCAGAATCGCGATGCTCCATCAGGGTTGAGTTTTCTGCCGGCCCATGATTCCGCTTCCCGGTGTGAGTCCCGGATAATTCCGGTCGCCGAGGGGGTGAGGAATGCCGGGATCAGAAATCCGCCATTTGCTTCCGAATTGTTACCGATAAAGAAATTGATTCCAGAGTGGGCGGTTAGGGCTATTGAGCCTCCGGAGAGGAGGTTGTTTCTCAGCATGAACGGAACGACCGCAACCAGTATCCCCGCTATCACCCCGACTATCTTCCAGCGGAGAAGGGGAAATTTATAGTTTGTCCAGGGGATCCAGAGAGAGATAAGGAAGAGACTGAAGAGCAGGTTGGCGGCGGAAAAGAGAATGGATAGGCCCAGGAGTACCCCTCCTATCAGCCAGGCCGTGAGACGCTTCGACCCGGGGAGATAGATCCACCAGGCTAGAGTCAGAAGGCTTGTCAGAAGAGCGGTAGCGGTTGGAATCAAAATAGCTTCATAGAAGATGGAGGGCCCATAAAATACCAGAAGAAAGGCGGCCAGCCATCCGGCCCGTTCTCCGACAATCTTCCGGGCAATGAGATAAGTTAATCCACAGCTGATTGCGCCCATCCCGGCCTGGAGTAACCAGATTAGATCGAGACTTCGACCCGCAATCAGATATATCAGATACAATAAAACCGGATAACCGGGGAGAGAGTAGATTACTCCGGGGAAAAAGGTGTTGTTATTGACCAGACTGAAGGCCAGTCGATCGTAGTTATATTGATCCATCCCGTAAGCAAGATCATACCGGGCTGGATCATAGCGCAGTTCCCGTTGATAAGCTATCCGCACGAAGAGCGCGATGAGGACGATAAGCAATAGCAGGGTTGCTGATTTTCTGCTGAACAGATCGGTCTCCTATTGTTACCGAAAGAAATTACCACGAAGAACACCCCCGTAGGTTAATCGTACGGGGGTGTTCTTCGTGGTTAAATAGGCTTTTGAGTAAGGTTTATCTACGCATTGGTGGCATCTTCGCCGGTGATCTCTATATCCTGCGCACCCAGCTTGTCCCGGATAGCGATCAGGTTTTCGGCGATCCGGAAGATAACAATGATCAGCTCGAGATAAATTCTTGATATGAGCATCATGATCAGGTAGAGCAGCGGCGAAAGGATCAGAACAATTATCCCTCCCAGCCAATCGGCCTTGAAAGCACTGACTATGAAAACGATGGTTAAGATAGCGTTGACAACCATTGCCAGACCAAGAATAAATTTTATTACCTTGGTGGTAATAAACTCACTGAACGAAAAATCGAACAATGTTCCGAGAAATCCTTTGTCCTGCATTACAGTACCTCCTTTATATTTTTGCGAGCAAAAATATAAATTTAACCTGAGTTGAACGATTCAGGTTTACATTAAAGTCAACACCCACTCTATGGGTTTATGTTGACAAGTTTTCCACTGTTGAAATCCAACTTTCTATAGTAACAGTCCCGGGGAGCGCCCTCAAGATTTTTTGTGTGGCATATCCCGCCCCGGGTCGGTCTGACCTGGTAAAGCAGAGAGTTTTGCTCACAGTTGACATAAGCGTCAATTAATTCAAAGGTTTCCCCCGAGGTCTTTCCCTTCTCCCAGAGTTCGTTGCGCGAGGTGGACCAGAGAACGACCGTCCGGGTTTCAAACGCCTTTTTCATCGCCTTCTCATTTGTATAGGCGATCAGAATAACTTCCCCGGTATCAATATTCTGCAGCGCGACCGGTATGACATCCGGACAGGCCGCTGAAACCTTCCGGATCTTAGCAAAATCCAGATTTAAAACGCTACCTTCCTCCAATTTATTCAAAAGATCATTCTCCTTTCGTATTTGAGGTTTCTTAATACTTTCGTTCTCACAAAATAATAAGTTGGACGAGGTCGCCTCGTTACGACGCTTTGCGTCGTAACGAAAGCAGTTGCGGTGCGTTCCCGCGCAGAGCGTGGGAACGAGGAAAATCTGTCACCTCGCCCTTGTAGCCGCGGTCGTTGACCGCGGAAATCGGGCAGAGATGTCGCCACATATTCTTGTATCCTAGATAATGCATTATTCCTTCATTATCTTGCAGTTCGGATAGCTTCAGGAAGACTGAGAGTCCTCTCATAGATAGCCTTTCCGGTAATAGCGCCGACCAGTCCTTTTCTCTCTAATCTCTTCAGGTTAGCAATATCATCCAGCCGGGAGACTCCCCCCGCCGCGATGGCCCTGAGTCCGGTCCGGTCTAAAAACTCTTCAATTACCGGAAGATTTGGGCCATTTAAAGTCCCGTCAACTGCCGTGTCAGTGTAAATTACCAGTTTAAAACCGATCTTCTTCAGAGTATTTCCCAGGTCAATAGCTTTAAGATCGGTTGATTCTTCCCAGCCTTTTACCAGGACAATGCCATCTCTGGCATCAATGGATGGAACGATCCGCTCTCTAAATTCCCGAAAAATTAATTCGAGAAAGTCAGGGGAATCTACCGCCCTGCTTCCGATAATTACCCGGTTTACTCCTCCGCTGAGGATCTTTTCAACCATCTCCGGTGAACGAATCCCTCCTCCCAGCTCGATAGGAATATTTACGGAACTGATTACTTTTTGGACCGTCTCCCAATTTTTTGGATACCCCTCAAAAGCCCCATCGAGGTCCACGACATGCAGAAACTCAGCCCCCTCCCCCACCCACTTCCGGGCCATTAAAGCCGGATCTTCTCCATAGACTGTCTCCTTATCTGCCAGGCCCTGGAAGAGACGCACACACCGGCCTCCCTTAATATCGACTGCTGGAATAACTAACATAAACTATTTCTCCGGAAAATTTGTAAACATTCGGTAAACCCGGTATTTCTCTTTTTAAATTGTCTGTAGGAGCGGCTTACAGCCGCGATTATCGGGGCAAGACCCGAAAAGCGATTCGATCACCTCGGGTTAAAATGTACCCTCCTACAATTTATCTATACGGGCTTACCGAATACTTACGATTTTTTTAGATCCATGTTTCTTACAATCTTCCCTTGGTCGACGGAATGCCTTTGACTCTAAGATCCGGTTCGGTGGCCTGACGCATCGCCCGGGCGAAAGCTTTGAAGATTGCTTCGATAGAATGATGTATATCTTCCCCGTAAAGAAGATTGATATGCAAGGTTAGATCAGCCTGATCGACAAATGCCCGGAAAAATTCTTTGACCAGTCCCACGTTAAAATTGCCGATCTTAATCCGTCTGATTTTTACATTATAGGCCAAGAAACTCCGCCCGCTCAAATCAACTGCAACTGTGGTCAGTGCCTCATCCATCGGGATGGTTGCTTCCCCATAGCGGCGGATGCCTCGCTTATCCCCGAGAGCTTTGGCAAAAGCCTGACCAAGGCAGATTCCAATATCTTCGACTGTGTGGTGGAAATCAACTTCCAGATCCCCTTTTGCCTTCAGTTTGAGATCAAAGAGACCATGCTTGGTAAATAGTTCCAGCATATGATTCAAAAATGGGATCCCGGTTGAGATTGTACTCCTCCCCTCCCCGTTCAGTGTCAATTTGAGGGTAATATCAGTCTCTTTCGTCTTTCTCACAATTTCGGCTGCTCTCTTTTTCATTGGTCTATTTCCTGTATTTTTCTTATTTTTGCTGCACAAAAATAAGAATGTGCAAGCATTGAAAATAAGGGGAATCTGACAAGGACGACTGATCCTACTGAAGGTGTGACCATGCCGCATCCTCCTCAGGACGTTCCCAGTCATTTGCAAGAGCCTGCTGACTGAGCAATGCAGTCTCAGAAATCTCAGGCCCTTCGATTATGGTTACGATCGCACGACATGAATGTGTTACATGAATGGGTTCGAGAAGATGGATCTTGCCGTTCGTCTCGATTGTAGCTTCAACTGTTTCAAACATAATATCACCTAAGGGAAAATATTAGGATATCGCAAAGCGATAGGTTTTTCTTGCGATCTTTAATGTTTTTGTTTTCCAACGTTAAGTTAACGCCGCAGGCGCTAACTTATTAATATTTCTTTTAAAGCAATGACTAAGGCTTCCATCTCCCGACTAGTTCCAATAGTGATTCTCAGGTAATCTTTAAGTGTAGGAGTATCGAAAAAACGGATCAGTATCTTCCTCTCCAATAACTCCTTGAATATCATCTCTGCATTGCTATCCGGGGGACGGCAGAAGAGGAAATTGGCTCCGGAGGGAAAGACCCTGAAGTTTAGTCCTTCCAGTTGCTCACGTAAATATTCCCTCCCAGCCTTGATCAACCCGACTTTCTCCTGAAGATATTGCTGATCATCCAGCGCGGCTTCGGCCAATAGAGCGCTGATAGTGTTCATGTTGTAAGAGTCTTTAATCTTCATCATCCCCTCGATAAGTTCAGGGGAACCGAACGCATAACCCACTCTCAAGCCCGCCAGACTGTAAGCCTTGGAGAAGGTCCGAAAAACCATGACATTCGGGAGATTTCCGGCCAGTCGCAGTGCCGTCTCCTCCGAGAAATCAGCGTAAGCCTCATCGACCACAATAACTCCATCTGTTTCATCCGCCAGGCGTTCTATCGTTCTCTCCGGATAGACAGTACCGGTGGGAGAATTGGGCCTGGCAATAAACTTCAGCCGCGCCGGAGCTTTAATAAACTCTTCGCTCAGACCGAAATCTTCATCAAGAGGCATCTCTGTCGGCTCTGCTCCCTGGATTCGCGACAGCACTCCGTAAAGACTGTATGACGGGGCAGGATAAAGAACCTGGTCTCCCTCCCCGGCAAAACAGCGCAGGGCCATCGCCAGAAGTTCATCTGATCCGTTGCCGACGATCACATTCTCCGGAGCAAAACCATAAGTCCCGGCAATCTTTCTCCGGAGACGTGAAGACATCGGATCAGGGTAGAGACGCAGAAGTTCCGGATTAAAATCACGCAGCGCTTTGAAGACCGAAGGTGCCGGGGGATAGGGGTTCTCATTGGTATTGAGCTTGATAAACCCTCCGCCCTTCGGCTGGAAACCGGGCACATACGGCTCCAGAGCATCAATATTGGAACGAAAATAACTCATTATTTTTACCGAAAATATTATTAATATTTATAGAAATATATTATCGTATTGCTATCACTACCGGCTCCGGCATTTTTCAAAACTAATCCGATGAAATCGGATTAACCCGAATAGTAGCGGAGAGGAGATGGCCGTCAAGACCTTCCAACTCCGCTATAGTTTTTAATGGTAGCAGATCATTCTTCAGTGATCGTGGAGTATAATTAATTATGCTGTTCTTCTTCTGAAAATCTGTGACGGAGAGCGGAGAAAAGAACCGCGCGCTTCCTCCGGTCGGGAGGACATGACTGGGCCCCGCGATATAGTCACCGGCGGCCACCGGACTGAATTCACCGAGGAAGATTGCCCCGGCATTCTTAATTCTGGAAACAACCCGTTCCGGATCAGCAGTCATTATCTCAAGATGCTCCGGAGCAATCTGATTGACCAGATCGATTCCTTCCCGGAGGCTTTTAACCTTGATCAGGAACGTGCTTTTATTGAGCGTCCGGTTCAGGATACGCTTCCGGTTAAGCCGGACCAGTAACTCCTTTACTTCCTTCTCTACTCTACCAATCAACCGTTTCGAAGTCGTAATGAGTAGAGAGTACCCCCCTTCCCCGTGCTCCGCCTGAGCCAGCAGATCAGCCGCGATATACCGGGGATTCGAGCTCCCGTCCGCCAGGATGGCAATCTCGCTCGGCCCGGCTAATCCGTCAATATCCACATATCCGAAGACCTCTTTCTTGGCCAGGGTGACGAAGATATTCCCCGGACCGACGATCTTGTCAACCTTAGGGATTGTCCGGGTACCGAAGGCGAGGGCGGCAATAGCCTGAGCTCCCCCGCATTTATATATCTCCCCCACTCCTAAAAATTCCGCCGCCGCCAGAATGTATGGGTTGATCGATCCATCACCCCGGGGTGGAGTAACCAGAATGATGCGAGGAACCCCGGCCAGTTTGGCGGGAACCACGGACATAAAGACGGAAGAGATCAATGGCGCTTTCCCTCCCGGAATATATATCCCCACCTTCTCCACCGGGTTCACCATTTCGCCCCAGATCATCCCATCCCCCCTCCCCTTCCGCCAGGATTTATTCAAAGTCAGAGAATAATATTTCCGGATATTTTCTTCCACCCGGCGAAATGTCTCCCGCAGTTCTGAAGAAAGAAATTCTGATGAGGAACGGATATCGTCTTTACTGACGGAGAAGTTCTTGATCATCACTCCGTCATACTTAAGGGTTAGCTCCCGCAGGGCCCGATCCCCCCTCTTTCTCACCTCCCCGATGATTTCTCTCACCAGTCCAAGTTTCTTCGGAGGAAAGCTCTCTCTGCTCAGCTGTTTTTTCAGTTGAACCCAAGAGGTTAAATTGTATTCAAGTAATTGCATACCAAAAGCCTTCATTTCAATACTGTAAAATAGCGAAAATTTTATCAGACAACAACAATTAATTAACATCCGGAAGCAATATTTATAAACAAGAAGAGAGGTCACCTCATAATTACAAGAGATTATTAACGCTATATTTTGATGTTGACTTCTTAAATTAAAATAATTATACATATTCTGACGATCGTCAGAATATGTGTAATTTATAAATTATAATGTACTGGAATTTATGACTGCAATTAAAACACAAATTCTTCTTGCCCTGGAAGAATGCGCTGACATCCTTCTCAATCCCTATATGCTAATGAGATTCTCAACTCATTATTCCCAGAGTAGTTTTTACACTACAACTTATAGGATGGAAAAAGCCGGATTGATAAAGAAATTCGAAAAAGAAGGTAAGAAACATTTAAAATTAACCTCTCGGGGAAAAGCAATTATAGATAAGCATCGCGCTGACTCAAATAAGTGCCGCCCTGACTGGGATCATAAATGGCGACTGGTAATCTTCGATGTTCCGGAATCCAAAGCAGAACTTCGTAAATATCTGAGATCATATCTTGTTGCTCTTGGTTTTGGTAAAGCACAGAGGAGTGTCTGGATCTCCCCCCATGATTTCAGGAAAGAGATTAAAATATACCTGAGGAAGTTGAAGTTGTCGGATTATGTTTATCAATTGCTGGTGGAGGACTTTGAAGGACTCAGCGGTGAGGAGATCGCCGCCGAATTCTGGGATCTTGGTAGCATCCATAATAAATATATAAATTTTTTTGAGGACTGGCGGGAAAAATTAAGCAAAATTGAAGATACTCAGAGAGAAACTACAGATCCGGATTCACTAATATTGCGGCGATATATGAACTATCTGATTTGGGATTACCAGGCAGTTCTATCTCAGGATCCTCACCTCCCGCTTGAATTGCTGCCTGCTGATTGGGGCGGTACATCCGCGGCACAGTTTGTGGAAGACTGTCGGAAGAAGTTTTTTGGGTGAGGGTGTCTGATAGCATAAAAAATATTTCTTGTTCTAAATTATACATTATCTGACGATCGTCAGATAATGTATAATTACAATGAACTGTACCGATTCGGTAGTTTTTCTATCCTGCTTATGACTCCTGAAAAGTTTTTATGGCCTACTGTGCGATTAAGCATCACTGGAAATGACGAAGGGAGAACGGGCAGAGATAACACGCGGCGAAAATGGGCATTGGGGCATTGGCCGATAATATTTGTACTTATCTGCTTACCGGTTGATCGCCGCTGGTTCCGAATTAGACTCGGGTAATTTGTCTTATAGCCCATAAGCCCGTGGTAGGCCGGAAAATTCCAATCCTATTCTAGCCGGAACCGAGGTAATCGGCTGAGATCGGAATGTCGGAGGCGGCGCCGAAGTAACTACGGGTGATGTTCCGGATTGCCCAGAGGCCTGATAGTCCCCGGTAGATGCCGATATTGCAGTTTCCGTCTCCATCGAAGTCATCCGGTACCGGAATGTCAGCGCTTCCCCCGAAGTAGGAGCGGGTAACGCCACGGATCGCCCAGAGGCCCGACTCCGGTCGATAGATTGCGATCTCCTTTGCCAGGCCGCCAGCATAGTCACCGGGAACAGAAATATCACCAGACGTTCCGAAGTAGGTCCTGGTGACACCCCGGATCGCCCAGAGACCCGAACCAGCCCGGTAGATACCTATGTCACAGTATCCATCTCCATTGTAGTCACCGGGGATAGGAATGTCTGTGCTACCCCCGAAGTATGAGCGGGTTATACCCCGGACCGCCCAGAGGCCCGCTGTGGTCCGGAAGATGCTGATATCACTCGACCCATCGCCATCGTAGTCTCCGGAGACTGGTAGATCGGAACTGCTTCCGAAATAAACACGGGTGATCCCACGGATTGCCCAGAGACCGGTATTCTCCCGGAAGATTCCGATATCGGCGGTACCATCTCCGTTATAATCACCGGAGTCCAGATATAGCATCTCCGGTGAGGCATACCGACTCCCCAGCGCGTACTCTCCCTCCGAGATGATTCGGGCCTGGATAAAGTTATCTTCGTGGAAGACCGTGCAGTCCGGGAGCATTTGCCACTCGGCGGCGGAATCGTTGTACTTGAAGATCTTCAGGTCACTCTCGGAGATGGCGGTACCGTCAACGATCCCGTCGGAATTATCATCCTGGTAGCTGATACTCAGCATGGCGGGCTTGCATAGTCCGGAGGTCCCTTCCAGTTCAAAGCTGGTGAAGCTGAAGAGATCCGACCGGGACTGACTTTTTGCTTTTCTCTCTGGCGATGTGGCTCCATCTTCAAGGACCACCGCGCCGTTATTCAAAAGTGCCCCATAAGGGATCAGAACCGAGGCGCCGCCGGTGATCTCGATCAGGGCTGACTCCTCCCGGGAGATTGTTTCCCGCTTTGTCCTGTTCCCCTCCCCGTCGATCGATTCGCTGATCTCAGCGCTGGAGCTCACCACCGTAACGGTGATCACTTCCGAATCACCAAGAATGTCGAAGGTATCGGATGCCACCGCCCGGAGGTTGCATGTGCCGGGCATCAGCGCGGTGGTATCCCATCCGGCGGAGAAACTGTACGGGGGCGGATAAATCACCGGCGCTATATTCGTCCATTCCGCTGCCGCGGCGGCTTTATACTGGAGTTTGACCCACTTCGTCAAACAGCCGGGGGCGGTATTGGCCCGCACGGTGACCGCGTTACCCTCTACGGTGTGGCCATCCCTGGGCTGCACAAGCCAGACTTTGAGTTCAGAGATGGCAGTAACCGAGTCCCTGGCGGAAAGACCGTTTAAATCGGTAGCACGAAAGATGGGGCGGTATTCTCCAACCAGTTCGTATGTGTGCTCGCATTCACCTGCTGTCTGGGAACTCCAATCAAAGGCACCGTCACCATCGAAGTCCCATTCATAGAGCGTAATACTCTCAGGAGGGTAACCGTATCCGGAGAATTCAACACTCAGGGGGACGGCTCTGGAAGTAGGTTCGGTGCTTGCTTCAACCAGAGGGGGCTAGCCTTGCGGCGATACTTGAATGTAAAACGTATCACTTGCAGTTAAACCCAGATCGTCGACCACGGCCTATTCATCATCAGCTTGGACACCGGACTGCCGCGCATCTGTTCATTTCGGTCTTGGCCTATCACCTATTGATCAGTATTGAATACCAGTTACATAATCAGGGAGACAAACGTCGTTGGTCGACTATCAGGGAGGAACTGTAGACACATTAGCGTAACACTATTATCCTGACCCACGATAAAGATACCATTCATCATATCCGGCAGTCCGGCCAACCGGAATCAGCACATCTGGAAATTTATAAAAAACTTGACATAATCGACCCATTACTCCGGCACCATTACGTTATTGGTCGTAGAGTGTAGTGACCAAAAAAAGAGGTCGTTTTGTTGTATATCAACGACTTACATTAAATCAGGGGGAAAGTTGGGTTAAGAAATGCAAACCCATTTCTTTAAAAGGTTGATAATACTTTATGCAGGCGGGGTCATAGCAGTCAGGGAATTTTTTCAGGTAAGACCATTTATACCAAGATAGAATATAAGTGAGAAGAGGATGAAAACAACATCACGGAGAGGTGTTCTCGGCGCCTAACCGCTTGATTATGGCCACCTTCAGCATATGGATGATGATCATGTGGATATCTTCCACCTCTTCGTAGGAGTCGCTCTTAACTACGATGGAAAGTTGCGCGAGTTCTGCCAGCTTTCCACCCCCCTTCCCTACCAGGCCGACTGTCACGGCCCCATGGCTGTTGGCATACTCGATCGCCCGGAGGACATTAGGGGAGTTGCCGCTGGCTGAGATTCCGATCACCAGGTCCCCCTCCTCCAGGTAGTTAGCCAGAGGCTCGACAAAGATACTATCGTAACTCTCGTCATTGGCCCAGGCGGTCATCAGGGGGATGCAGTTGTTTAAAGAGAGCGCTTTTATCCGGGGACCTCCCCCGGTAAATACTCCCTTCGCCAGATCACAGACAAAATGGGAGGCAGTGGAGGCTGAACCGCCGTTTCCAAAGACAACAATCTTTTTCTTGTCAGTTATCTTCCTCCACAGCAGATCAACCAGATCTTCCAATTTGTCGAATTGCAAGGAGTTTAGACAGCCTGTGATTTGTGTGGCATAATCTTTTAAGAAATCCTGCATGGAATAGCTCCTTTTGTTTGCCATTTTCTCTACCGTAAATTGTAGCATGAAAAAGAAAGAACAGTCAAGAAACTTGCATATACATGCTTGCATATACATGTACCTTAACAGACTATCGAGAAATCTCCCCAAAATTAAGCTGTTTCCAGGCCGGATGATCGGACGGAACAACTCTGGCATAAATAGTTGCCGTTATACCCAAATCGGCGAACTTCTTCTCTTTCCAGAGTCGCAGAAGCTTCCGATCCTCCAGAAATTGTAATAGTTGACGGGTCTTGTCAGTCCGATCCTCGATCAGGCCTTTATTTGTAGTGGTGCGGTAGATCGAATCGGGGGAAAAAGTCAGGGTAATGAAGTACGAACAACGGGGGTTGAAGTTGGTGGTAATCTGGCGGTGGCGGACAATAGCGTGCCACTGCCAGATATGCGGCGAAGCGGAGTTAAGCTGAAAAAGGGCGCAGATCGGTTCCCGGTGATCTGCGTTTTTCCAGATAAACTGGTATATATCTTCGATGGTGTGACTGGCAACGGGATCGTCTTTCTTGGGAGAGAGCAAGTTTGTCGGTTGCCGGAAGAATGAAGGATGAGGCAAGAGACCGAAAAGTGACGCGGCCGGTCTTTTCTTGGGAGCATTAAAATTCAGTACACCCAGTGTGGTGTTCCCGATAATCCGGATGTATCCCGGCATCTTATAAATATCTCCAATGATTAAGATAAGCCATACCAGAAGAATCGGTCGGAGTATCTTCCGGCCGGGCCGTTTCCAGAAGTTAACAAGGAATATAGCGGTGAGGATAAAGAGGGCCGGGGCGGAAGTCGCGATGAAGCGTTCCTGGAGATTAGCGCTTACCGCCATCGGGAGAAGATTCCCCAGAAATATTAACAGTAGGAGTCGAATTTTTAAATCCTTCCAATGGCAGAAACCCCAGGCCAGCCCGGCCAGATAGGCCGGGAAGAGCCAAGGGGAGAAACTGTACGCGATCAGGAGAGCCCGGGGGTAAAAGAGAATTCTATCAATAATCCCCAGTTTAAGAAAATCCCACCCACCGGTACTTTTGAACCGATATACCAGGATGCCGATCTTACCCCCGGATTGTCCCACGGCCAACCACAGCCCGATAATTACTCCGAATGAAATGGATACCAGCCAGATAGTGCGAAAAAGATTACGATCTTCTTCTTTCCTCTCTCGATCGAAGAGAAGACTGAGCCAGAAAAGAACCAGGCCAAACCCGAAGAAGACCGCGTAGATATACTTGGTAAAATATAGTAACCCCAGAAGTGCTCCAGTCAGAAGGAATCCGGATCTGCTGTTTTTTTGCCAGGAGGTCAGATAGAAGAATAAAACCAGCAGTGAAAGAAATATCCCCAGTGATTCGGCCATGGCGGTGGCGGCAAAAAAGGCAAAGATCGGGGAGAGGGCAAATAGACCCGCCGCGATCAACTCGACCCCTCCTCCGGTCCGGCCGGTAACCTTTCGAGCGATAAAATATATGGTGATTAAAGCCCCCGCGTTCATCGTGAGGCTCATTGTCCGGGCGGCCGGATAACTGAAACCACCGACAATTAGAAAGATGGATGAGGCCCAGGAATGAAGAAAAGGCCAGTATATCTGCTGGTTGGTTAGCTGCCATAGCATCGAGATATTTCCGGAGAGAAAACTTTTCGCGACCATCAGACTGAAGACCGAGCGGTGAGCTTCATCCCAGCAGAAAGGTCCTTGGGGGCGGATAAGATACAGATAGATGAAAATACCCTGGATTAAAACGATAAGCAAGATGAACAATAAATACAATCGTTCCTTCTTAACGCTACCGGGTCGCCCTTCTATTGAATTGGTCCATTTTTTCATCTTTCAGGCATGGGATAAAACGTTGTTGAACTGAGCCGCGTACACCTTGCGCGTAAAATTACCAACTATGGGGATTCTAAATAAAGTAGTAGAAGAGAGCAAGAATAATTATGGCGATTAAGGCTTCGGGGTATTGGGTGTGGTGGGGAAAGGAAGTATCAAGGCCATATTTAAATAAGATATAGCGATTGGAAGGCGGGTGGAGTGGAGTTCCGGGGCTTATTAAAGAAGGGTTAGGTGACCGTGAGATAGAGTTAGGATGTTGCTGGTTTTGGGATTAACTCTGGTTGAAGACATGTCCAATCTGCCGGGCGAGGCATCCTCGGCGAGGTGGCGTGCCTCAACCATCTTTAGTCTTGTATGTCTTCCCGCGCCTTGCTACATTTATCTCTCCTATTGGCTGTTTCTTGAAACTCTTCATCAATATGATTGCCAACAACAATATTATGAAGATCCTCCGTTTATTCTTTTGTAACCTTTAAAAGTAACCAATAATATTAGAGCAATAAAGCCAACATGAAATTATATCGAGATGTATTATTATTTTTACATTATAACATGTTGCGCATTCGCAATGTCGAATTGTGAATCGGAGACAGGACTATTTCAACCTTGAGAGGGAATGGATTCATTCCCGTATTGAAAACAGATGGGACTAAAGAATTACTCTAACTCTATCATGGCTTTTTTGTACAGAGGGCTTAGTAAATGAGTGAAAATTCAATCGCGGCTGAAGCATGCATTATCGTTAACCCCTTGCTGGATAACGTCGCTGTCAGCAAAGTCAATTTGGAACGGGGGACGAAACTCGTCTTTGAAAAGAAGACGGTTGTACTCAATCATGAGATAGATAGGGGACAACGTTTTGCCGTTAAAAAGATAAAAAGTGGGACATCAGTTATCCAATATGGGTACCCATTTGGCATTTCTGCGGGGATCGAGATAGGCGAAATAATTAAGCCTGAAAATATCAAGGATATTAAGCTCGCTCAATACGAAGAAGTTTGGTGTTCTCCACCTGAAACTGTATATGCTGAAAAATTCATCAAAAAGACATTCGACGGCTATAGACGGAGCAATGGTCTCGTAGGTACGCGGAACTACTATCTATTAGTTCCTGCTTCCCAGTGTGCCAGCGCGACGGTGGTAGAGATTGAACGAGCTGCTTTAGGAAAATATCGTCTCGACTCGAACTTTCCAAATGTAGATGGAATTGTAGCTATCCCGCATACCGAGGGATGTGGATGCGCGAGTAACATACAAATTGACCGTACCCTCCGGGTTTTACAAAATTTTATTAGCCACCCCAATGTTGGTGGAGTTCTGGTTCTTGATCTTGGATGCGAGCAGACCAACTACGCAACGCTCCACTCGTACTTGAAAAACAACAAGGCACTTCCTCTTGTCCCAATCGATTGGCTGACAATCCAGAAAGAAGGCGGAACGCAGAAAACCATCCGGAAAGCGCTTGACATCATAGGCCTTCGCCTTCCGGAGGTGAACGCTGTTTCAAGAACCATCTGCCCAATCGAGCATTTAGTAGTAGGCACGGAGTGTGGAGCCTCCGACACCTTTTCCGGGATCACGGCTAATCTGGTTATTGGTAACGTAGTGGATAAAGTTATCAAGGGCAAGGGCAGTGCGATTTTAAGTGAGATCCCAGAGATGGTCGGCGCGGAGCATATCTTAATAAAGCGCATGCGTCATCGGGAAAGTGTGACTAAGTTCAAAGAGATCATGACCTGGTATCGAGATATCGCGATGACGCTTGGTGTTGATATGAGTGATAATCTTGTCCCGGAAAATATAGCGGGGGGTTTGATTAACGCCTGCATTAAAAGTATCGGGGCCATCATTAAAGGTGGCACTATGGTTATTGAAGACATTCTGGATTATGGGGAGCGTCTGTTGAAAAGAGGTCTACATATCATGCAGGGGCCGGGGAATGATATTGAGTCAGTGACCGGGATGGTGGCTTCCGGGGCAAATATCGTCTGCTTCTCTACCGGGAGAGGCACAGTCACAGGGAGTGCTATCGTTCCTGTGATTAAAATTTCTTCTACTACGGAATTGTACAATCGCATGCCCGGCGACATCGATTTTGATGCCGGTGGTCTTCTCGACATACACACTCCTAAAATCTTGGATAAGTTAGGGGATGACATTCTCGATCTCTTGATTGCTGTGGCGTCGGGAGAAGAATCTAAATCCGAACAAAACAAGCAGGGCCAATTTCAAATATGGACGGCAGGGAAACTACCCTTGTAAACGTCGAAAAGCAAAAGGAGGAAATTATGATTTATGCTGTCATTATCACAGGGCCAGGCTTTCAGGATGAGGAATTTGTATACCCCTATTACCGTTTAAAGGAAGCGGGCTACGAAGTTGAAGTAGCGACAAAGGATGGACAGGTAGTTTATGGGAAATACGGGGTCCCGGCTCGGGCTACTATGAGCACTGCCGATCTTGATCCAGAAAAGATTGATTTAGTTGTAATTCCTGGTGGGTTTGAAGCGCCGGACCGAGTACGACTTATACCGGAAGTGCTGGACTTTATCCGGGAGATGAATAATCAAAAGAAACTTATTGCCGCTATTTGTCATGGGCCATGGGTGCTCATTTCCGCGGGTATTACAAAAGGCCGTAAAATTACCGCTTTCTGGAGCATTGAAGCCGATGTGCGAAACTCTGGGGCTGATTATCAGCATAAAATTCCGGTGGTTATAGATGAGAATATTATCACCTCCCCGCATTATAATAACAATGGTGATTTTATGAAGGCTGTAATTGAACAAATGGAGAGAAGAAAGAAATAGGACCCCTGAAGATTGTTATGGATAAAAGCGACAAAATCTACGTGGCCGGTCATGCCGGCATGGTTGGTTCAGCTTTAGTCAGGAAGTTGAAAAAAGAAGGATATGTGAATATTATCACCCGCTCCCGGGAAGGTCTGAATCTACTCGACCAGAGGGCGGTGGAATCTTTTTTCGAGCAGAACAAACCGAACTATGTGTTTTTCGCCGCCGGTAAGACAGGGGGGATTTATGCTAACAATACCTATCGTGCCGATTTTATCTACGAAAACACCTTAATGCAATGTAATGTCATTCACCTGTCATTTTTGAACGAAGTGCGCAAGCTGATGTTCTATGCGTGCTCTTGTATTTATCCGAAGCAGTGCCCTCAGCCAATGAATGAAGAGTATATCCTCTCCGGTCCTCTGGAACCTACAAATGAGCCGTTTGCCGTAGCCAAGCTTGCAGGCCTGAAGATGTGTGAAGCCTATAATCGACAGTATGGGACCGACTTTATCACGGTCATGCCTACGAACCTCTATGGCCCGAACCAGCGTTACGAACCGATGAATTCCTTGGTCGTCCCCGCCCTCATCAATAAATTCCACCAGGCAAAAATGAGTGAAAAAAGTGCAGTTGTCATCTGGGGATCTGGCCGGCCCGCCCGCGATCTTCTCTATGTAGATGATCTAGCGGAAGCCAGTATTTTTTTAATGAAGAATTATGAGGGCAATGTGCTTCTTAATGTTGGCACTGGAAAGAGTTACACCATTACGAAACTAGCCAAAATCATCAAAAAGGTAGTCGGCTACAAAGGGGATATCATTTACGACGCTTCTCTGCCTGATGGTGTTCGGAATAAGTTGCAGGATGTTTCAACGATAAATGATCTTGGTTGGAAGCATCAGGTGGAACTTGAGCAAGGTATTTGCCTAACCTACCAGGATTTTTTGGCTCGGATAAAGAGTGTGGAATTAATTAATGTTTGATTGCATCAATTTCATCGATAGCAATAGTATAATTCGCGTATGAATTGACAGAGAAAGATGATGAATAAGCCGGTAAAACACATTTTGCTATCTGACAAAGACAAACATTATCTTAAAAACATTCGTAAAAACGCAATGGTTAAACAACAAAATCAGCCAGAACATTATAAAGAAAAAGTAGTTGTCAAGCCGTGGGGTTATGAGTTTCTTATATTTGAAAACGAATATGTGGCGGTGTGGTTTCTTTTTATTAAAAAAGATCACTCAACATCCATGCACTGCCATCCGTCGAAAAAAACGTCGTTGACCTTGCTTTCCGGGAAAGCTCTATGTAACACATTCAGACATCGCAATTTCCTTTCCGCGGGAGATTCTTTGATCATTGACGCGGCCGTGTTTCACTCCACAAAAGCTCTTGCGTTGAATGGAATCTCACTCATTGAGGCGGAAACTCCGCCTGATAAGCTGGATTTAATACGGCTTGAAGATGCCTATGGCCGCGAGAACTATGGCTACGAGGCCTATTCTGAAATGGTTATGGAGAAATTGGATGATTTTAATTACTTTAAATTTGAGAATAAAGACTACCGTGGGAGAAGATTCACTTTTAATAACCGCTTTTCCATTCTAATTGAGTCATACTCTTCAAACGAGGCATTCCAAAGTTCCTTTTCCCTTGATCCGGGTTCGACATACTGCGTATGCGAAGGCGCATTACTTGGGTTGGATAAATCTATTCTCGTCAATATAGGGGAGACTGAGAGAGGAGCCTATCTTCACAAGTTGGGCCGGATTTTTATTGATCGGGAGACAGTATTGATGAAATTCTCGGTTTTTAATTGATGGTAATAATATGAAATACAGAGCTATCCTCTTTGATTTCGATGGTGTTATTGGAAAAACCATGGAAGACAATTACCAAGCCTGGTCGAAGGCGTTTGGAGATTACAATATCTCACTGGGTCGTGAGGAATATTTTTTATTAGAAGGAATGAATATAAAAACCGTGGCAAAAACAATCCTTGAAAAAAGGAAAATGAATCCTGCTTTTACGGCGACTATTAGTGAGCTCAAAGAGAAATATTATCTTAATAACAATTCCTTTAATTTCTATCCTGGTGTTGAGAATCTTATTAATAGCCTCTCTGGCAGATTTAAACTGGGTCTTGTTAGCGGTGCCAACTTAGATCGACTAAAAAAAACCGTGCCCCCAATATTTCTTGATAAATTTGAGGTTATTATTACTGGAGATAAAGTGAGAAATCCGAAGCCCCATCCGGAACCGTACTTATTTGCTGCTGAGATGCTTTCAGTTCCGCCTGAAGGGTGTATGGTAGTTGAAAATGCCCCGCTTGGTATTGAATCTGCCAAATCGGCCGGTATGAATTGCGTGGCAATCTGTTCAACTCTCGATCGTAAGCATCTTATCAGAGCAGATTTTATTGTAGAAGAGTTTGTTTTATTGGAATCATTTTTTAAAATATGAGCAACTAAATATTTACTATGAGATCTCCTGCTTTTAATGTTCCTCCTGATATATCGGAAGAGTTTCCGTACGAACTTTCGATGACTATATTTGAGCGTATGTGCATGGTTCGCTATTTTGAACTGGGTATTATCGATGCTATCAATAAGAAAGATATCTCCTATCCCGTGTATCTTACCTCGGGCCAGGAGGCCGTAGCCGCGGCTCTCTCTACCGAGATCAGAAGTTACCTTATTTTTGCTCAGCACAGGGCTCATGATATCTACCTCGCCTTCGGTGCGCCGCCGGAGAGATTGCGGGACGAACTATTAGGCTTGCCCTCTGGAACGAGCCAGGGGAAGGCTGGGTCAAACTGCTTGCAGTTTCACGAGGACGGAATCTCAATGTTTGGTCACCACGGCCTGATCGGCGAAAACGTACCGCAGGGCGTAGGTGCGGCTCTGGGCAGTGGGGAAAATACTGTATGTATTTTTGGTGATGGCGCGGCAGAAGAAGATTACGTTTTAGCGGCCATGGGCTTTGCGGTTACTCACAAGCTCCCGGTGCTGTTCGTATGCATTGATAATGGACTATCTATTTTAACGGCCAAGAGGGTCCGCCGTTCCTGGAGTATTACCGCAGTTGCCAGGGCCTTCGGCATGCCCGCTATTGATGTAGCTGATGATCCCTGGGCAGTGCTTCATCACGTCAGGGAGCTGACTGTAAACCTTCCCGCTTTCATCAACTGTTATGTTTGCAGAGATTATTGGCACGTCGGTGTTGGGGTCGACGAGCCGCCGGAATGGGACCGCTATTGGATGGTCAGGAAAGAACTTATCCGACTCGGGACTCAGGATGCTGTTAATAAGATCGAAAAAACAACTAACCGATTTATGGAAAAGTTATGGAACAGAAAACTGTCGCTGAAACCATTAAAGAAATAACCCGCAAACATTTGGAAGAGAACAACGGCATATTGTTGGGCGAATGTATTAGCGCTGTTGGTTGGGTGAATAACACCGTTCCGGATGTCAAGGGGATTATAGAACTGCCTATGACCGACGTGGCTGGCGCGGGGATTGCCGTAGGCGCGGCTATGGTAGGGCGCCGCCCGATATTCATTATCCGATTTCAGGACTTTTTAAGCCTGAACAGCAGTCCATTGATTAACTATGCTGCCAAATCCAAGGAACTGCACGGACGAGGTACTCCAATCTTTGTCCGTGCATTGGCATCAGAAGGGCTTGGGCCTGTGCACTCGGGTATACTACACAGTGTTTTTATGCACTTTCCGGGTTTCCAGGTAGTTTCACCCATGACTCCAGGTGAGTACGAGCAAGCGTGGCAAGTATTCATGGAAAATGATGACCCTATGATAGTCAGCGAACACCGGGAGAGTTTCCAGAACACCGAGGAAATGGAAGATGTGATAAATGATAGGGCGGATATCACCCTGTATGCTATCTCTTCTCCTCGGTTTGCTGTCAGGAAAGCGGCTGAGATGCTTCATAAGGAAGGTATCACCTGTAACATTGTCCATATCTTTTGGCTCAAGCCATTTGATGTCACGGAACGTTACCTGGAACCATTACGTAGATCCAAACTCGGCCTTGTAATTGACGCAAGCTTTGAAATCTGTGGTGCTTCACGATCCATCGCGTATGAGCTAGGAAATGCTTCGGGGTATCCCGTTAAGGCTCTGGGCCTGATGAATAAAACGAAGTGTCTATGCCCACCATATCAGAATATAGCTCCAGATGCCGGGATAATTTATAATGCTGTAAAGAGTATTATAAAATAATTATTTGATTATTTATAAGAAACCAGCAATTGTAATAAACTAAAATGAGCCCCACCGACTGAAAATTTTGCACTGGTGGATTATTGGGTTGGAGCGATCTCTCTAAATACTTGATTTTACTGGGAATTGAAGTCTAGAGAAAACACTATAAAGCTTTCTATGTAGAGCGCCTGACGGATTCTTCGGATAAACTCTTTTGTATAATGTAAAGTGATTAATATGAATTCCAAGAAAGTATTATTAATTAATTCTCACGTAAGAACCAGTAATATTTCGAATGATTCTATGGTTAATAAATATAGAGAAGAGCCGTATCCCTCCGTGGGGCTCTTATATCTGGCATCATCTTTAAAGAAAAACAATTATAAGGTATTTTATCTGGATATCCCTGCGATTCTCAAAAGATATGATATATCTTTCCAAAATGATTTAGATGGTTTTGTAGAGCAAATCGTTACTAAAGCCTATAATGATTTTAAACCTGATCTTGCTGGTGTCAGCTGCTTGTTTTCAGGAAAATTTCCTGCCACCATTTTTATATGCTCAGTTTTAAAAAAGCTAAATAAATCGCTTCCGGTTGTTTTGGGCGGCATACATCCAACTGTATTTCATGAAAAAATACTTAACCGATTTAATTGTGTAGATTTTATTATCATTGGAGAAGGAGAGGAAAGTTTTGTCCTGTTGTTAAATGCCCTTTTCTTTAACAATATTTCATTGTCTAAAATAGATGGCATTTCATACAGGAATGGAAGAAAGGTTATGGTTAACCCTAAGAGTAATTTTATTCATAATCTAGATAGTTTGCCCTTCCCGGCCTGGGATATATTGCGCATGGAGGATTATGAAATTGAACCAGAAACCTGGCAAAAATATTGGCACAATCCTAAAAGGTATAAGCTTAAATATAGATGGCCTCTTCTTTCAAGTCGCAGTTGTCCTCAGCAATGTAATTTTTGTGCTGTCCATCTCCTCCAGGGGAAAAAAATGAGGTTTAGAACAGTTAATAATTGTCTGGAAGAGATAGAATGGCTATACAATGAGTATGGGATTAATTATTTTTCAATTATAGACGATAACTTTACATTGGATAAACGCAGAATAATAAATCTTGCTGATAATATTAGAAAAAAGAATTTAAAGATATATATTGATACTCCAAATGGAATTGCCCTGAAATATTTTGATAAAGAAATTTTAGACGCTTTAAAATCTATGGGGCTTTTAAGAATATTTTTTGCTATAGAAAATGCGTCTGATTTTATAAGAAATAAAATAATAGGAAAAAATCTATCCCGTGAAAAGATTTTTGAAGCATCCGAACTAATGCGAAATGAAAAGGATATTTTTGTAAGGGCATTTTTCATTATAGGGTTACCACAAGAAACTTCGTCAACACTTGATGAAAGCTATAATATGATAAGCCAGCTATACATAGATAATGTATCAGTTCATTTTGCAACACCAGTTCCTGGAACAAGATTATATGAGGAAACAATAAAAAATAAAATATTATTAAATAAACAGCAGGATATGATATTCGCCGAGAATTTTCATCAAGCTTCAGATATACCATGGATTAAGCCTTATAATTTAGAGATCAAAGAACTAATTCAATTTCGGAAAAAAGTAGAGAACCTTTTCGCACAACGTTATTTTAGTTTAAATACAAGCAGAAAGTTTCCCATTCATCATCTGCTGCAATTATAAAAAGAGACTGATCATAATTGCTTTCTAAATTTGTTGAGAGACAAAGGTATTTGTTAAGCATTTGGCGGTGCATTGATTTTTCGTAAAAAGGAACATTCAGCAATAACACATAACCAATTAAATATGCTTGAGTAGCAATATTTTCCGGCTCTTCGCTATTTTATGTGGGTAAGCCAAATTCTAATTTTCCAGCGACAAGATAGACCATAGTGATAAAATTGCGAGTAGAGCGATAGCCTCTGGCTTTAGCTTTTGCGGCCTGAATAAGACTAT
>Ga0222657_1000065_pt1 | contig 78851 bp, 71 predicted proteins | sample AntAcemetagen474_FD_179858 | JGI IMG/M metagenome (GOLD analysis project Ga0222657, IMG submission 179858) | Saline water microbial communities from Ace Lake, Antarctica - #474 | ecosystem: Environmental > Aquatic > Non-marine Saline and Alkaline > Saline | place: Antarctica: Ace Lake... | reverse complement strand
TGTAAGCCAGGACCAGATCGGGGTCCTGCTTCCGGGCAATCCGGTACTGCTCCAGGGCGCCGGCAAGGTCTCCATCTTTCTCCAGCAGGACACCAAGGTCATTATGGTAAGCGGCTTCCCTCTTCGCAGCCAGGGAGTCCGCTTCAACCGGGCGACTTTCAATGAAATGATCGAGAGTAACCCCCTGGACAGTTACCCGATAGCTTGAGCACCCGGATAGCGCGAGGAGTATCAAAAGAGAATATCCGGCTATAATTTTTGGAGAGAGCATATCAGGATAATTACTATATTATTTTTAATTAGTTGGGCCGGTCGCCTTGAAGATTAATAGTTCTTAAATAACAACCAAGCCATATTTAAAGGGATTCATAACATAATATTTCCGTTATACTGTTTGGTATAATACCAAACAGTATAACGTGAAAAGAAAATTTGAGAAACCGTGATCCCGAAGTATTTTGGTCCCGAGACTTAAAATATAACAACTCGGGAGCCCGAAGTATTTCGGGAGAGAGAGAAAAATTCCGAAGCCGCAAGTTACACTTGAAAATTGGCAGTTGGCCATTGGTTATTATGACTATCGGGTTAGCTCATCATAAGTTAGAGGAGGCGCAGTCGCACAAGCAAGCAACAATCGATCAAATAGTTCAGCCTCACGGCGCCTCCGATTAAATCGATAACAAAACTCGTCCAGGTATTGCTGGAGATGTTTCCCATCAAGCCCATGAAAAGTTCCAGCTACAAAAGTCTTAGCATTAGAAATAACGACGTGGGTCCAATGCAAAAGTTTTTCACTGACATTACCAGCAAGGACAGTTCCTTCGTGAGAAAAGTTGAGTTGAGCAAGGCAATGATAGACATTGAGTCCGTCGGTACGTATCGTACTCCCTTGAGCAATATGGGGAATGACAAAAGCTTTAACAGAGCGCCTATCAAGCCGTTTAATCGTTTTAATCTTAGCGAAGCGTGGTTTGCCATTATCTGTAAGCCCAACCGCCACAATGGCCTTAGGACGCCGCGTACTTCGTCCTCTTCTACCTGGATCGGGAGCCCCGAAATATGCTTCGTCCATCTCTACTATCCCATCCAATTGATAGAGCATATCCCGATAGGCCATAGCATTTCTGATTTTATGCAACATAAACCACGCTCGATCATAAGAAATATTCAGTTCTTTGCTCAATTGAAGAGCAGAATGTCCACGTTTGTCTTTAGCAACTAAAAAAATAGTCCAAAACCACTGGAGCAAAGGTGTCCGAGTTTTATGAAACATTGTACCAGCTGTCAGAGAGATTTGAGATCGGCAGTTTTTACATTGCCACAAACCTCGTGTTATAATCAGACCAGATTTATGAGAACCACATCGTGGACATATAAATCCTTTTGGAAACCTGACTTTCTCCAGATATTTTAAGCACGAACTTTCCCTTGGAAAACGTGCATGGAATTCCAATAAACCCATCTTTTTATATGGTAACTGCTGTTTTAGGGGCATTACGGAGACCTATTTTATAGATCTCCCTACTATATCAGGACTTATATGATGAGTAAACCCGATAGTCATATTGGTTATTGTACGTTCGTCCTTTCTACTCCCCAATCCTTCCTTTCCACCACCAGCATCCACTTCCCGGTTGGAGCCCAGATTTGGTCAAGTTCCTGATAACTGATTGTTCCATCTCTGGTTCTCCCGGAATGAATTCGGAATAGTTCCCTGGTATCATCATATCCGTAGATAACCATGAAATGATATTTTTTGGAATTGGCAGAGGAACGGACCATTACTATGATGGGAACATCAGATGAAATATACTTTCTCAGCAGATCTATTGAGCCCTTGGGGGTAAACGCGGCAAATCCGTGTCTCCGGGCTGAGATAAGCATATCAAGATTGAGAGAACCGGAGAGTTTCTTGCGGTAGAACTCTTCGGCCAGTTCGTCCTGGGTTAGAATAACATTATAGTGGCCGAAGACCATGGACAGAGAGGCCGGACCGCAATGTTCCCGTTTCTGTTTAATATAAGGAACACCTGAAATTAAATAATGGGCAGGGAGTGGCGGCCGAGGCGGAGTAATGACAGCAGTCGGGGATAGGAATATGAGGCAAACCAGTGAAAAGACCCCGTATAGTTTCATATTAGGGGGGGGAATGATGCTTCGGATCCCGATTAGTTAAATATCAAGTCTCGGGCGAAGAAAAAACATCCGCCAACCTGATGGTATGATGCGGCCCCTGGTTAAAAAAGAACATAGCGCCTTTGGCGCTAACGTTAAAAAATAAGGACGTTGAAAAATAAAAACGTTGAAGCAAAAAACGTTAAAAGCAAACCATAGCCTGCGGATAACATTTTATTTGCAATTATTGTCCCGGTAATATCAATTAAACAAACCAGGATCCCGAAGTATTTCGGTCCCGAGACTTAATGTTAAACAACTCGGGATCCCGAAGGATTTCGGGAGAGAGAGAAAATTCCGAAGCAGTGAATCAGCGGCGCCGCCGCTAATTTACTGGCTAAAGAGATAGAGACCGGTGATTCCGGCCAGGATGAGGGCGATTACAATTCCTACCCCGAGAGGACTGGGACCATCTTCCTCTTCACCGCCGGCTAATACTTGATTCAGGGTGGCGGATAGGTGATGGATCTCCTCCGGGGAAAGGCGTGCTATTTTAGTGTCAGTTTCTTCCCGGCTCCAGCCCAGCTTCACCATCGTGGCGGCGATAATCTCTTTTTCCAGGTCCAGTAGCGACAGTTCAGTTCCAGCGATATCTCCGGAACTGGAGACAAGCAATCCTGCCCAGCCCGGGGATGCGATAGAGATTATCCCCGCGGCAAAAAGTGCTACTGCTACCCACTGCCATTTGAGCATTGCATTTAAGAGCATATATTAATTCTCCGGTCTTATTTTTTTTCACACCCCGTTCCGGGGTGTGAAAAAAGATAAGAGACTTGATTATTCCGGCGAGATTGCTTCAACCGGGCATACCGCGGCGCAGGCGCCGCAATCAATGCAGGTGTCGGCGTTGATGACATAAGGTGTTCCTTCTGAGATTGCTTCCACCGGACATTCCGGCAGACAGGTTCCGCAGGCGACACAATCATCACTAATCTTATAAGCCATTGTATTTCTCCTATTTTTTTATTTGAAATAAAATATTAGTTTAGGTTTCGATACCGTAAGTTGAATATGAAGTCAAGAATAATTTTTTTATTTCTTAGAAAACTATATATTTACCACGAAGGTTACGAAGAACACGAAGAAAACACAAAAAAGCTTTAGAATAATTTTTGATTTTTTTCAATTCTTTCGTGAACTTCGTGTTCTTCGTGGTTAAATGTCTTTTCGAGTAAGGTGGAGCTATAGCGAATCTGTTTCATTTTTTTATAGAAATGAGTCCGAATTGAAAACACCCCTGCGGACAGGCATCCCGGCATTTCAAACATCTGATACATTCGTTGGTTAGGTATTCGCCTTTTTCCGGCTTGAGATCCACCGGGCATGCTTCACCGCAGAGTCCGCAGTTCGTGCAGCTCTCCGGATTAAAAGATAACCCCAGCGCCGCTATCCGGTTGAAGAACCCGTAGATCAGGCCCAGGGGACAGGCGATCCGGCAAAAGAAACGGAAAGAAAAAATGGAGCCGGCCAAGAAAAAAATTAGAATCCCGATCTTGATGAAATAGAGGGATCCGATCATCTCCTGAACCTGTCCGCTGAATATCCCGAATGGTACTCCGCCTTCCAGGGCGCCGGCCGGACAGATGAAGCGGCAGTAGGCTTGTTCCCCGGTAAAAAATGGAACCAGAAAGACCAGGCCGATAAGGGCCGCCCAGCGGAGATAACCGAGCGGAGGGAAGAACTTGAACTTCCGGGTCGGGATCTTATGGAGCAGGTCCTGGAGCAGACCGAACGGACAGATCCATCCGCAGATCAATCTTCCGAACCCGGCCCCGAAGAGGATGAGAAAGCCTCCGATATAGACTGAGAAATGATAGGTCCCATAACTGATGAAATGCTGGAGAGATCCGATCGGGCAGGCCGTTACCGCGTAAGGACAGGCGTAGCAGTTCAGTCCCGGGGAGCAGATCTGTTTCCAGGATCCCTGGTAGATCCGGTTGGGGAGCGGCTGGCCGAGCAGGAAGGCGCAGTTAACGGCAATTGCGGCGATAATCTGGATAATTCGGCGGATAATCTGCATCATCCAATCCCTATACAGTCCAGGCAGAGGTAATGAGCATTCCTCCGGGTTTCCTCGTTCTCCTGAAGGACTATCCCCCAGAGGATAAGAGCCGCGGCCAGAATAAGCAGGAGAAAGACCGGATGAAATCTCCTTTTAAACACATTTTGATATAATCTCGACATTTCCTAACTATAGATTATTAGAAAAAGCATTTTTAACCACGAAGGACACGAAGAACACGAAGTTGTTTAAAGAATTACCTTCGTGTTCTTCGTGGTAAAATCGGTTTCAGGGTAAGTTCTGAATATGAATATCAAAGACCAAGCAGAGTTTTGATATCAGTCTCAAAGATCTGCTGCGGGCGAAATCCAACGTATTGCTTGTATATCTCTCCTTTCCTGTCGATGACGAAGGTAGTTGGAATTCCGGTGACACCGCCAAAGGCTTTGTCTACCTTGCCGTCGGTCAGGAGGATGGGGTAGTTGACCTTGTATTTCTTGATGAACGCCGGCAATGCCTGTTTCGGATTCTGGTCGAGGCTGATTCCCAATATTGCCAGTCCTTTATCGCCATATTCCTTCTGGAGTTCAACGAAATCCGGGATCTCCTTTATGCATGGTGGGCACCAGGTGGCCCAGAAATCAAGGATGACGACCTTTCCCCGGTAGTCGGAGAGCTTAGCCATCCCTCCGTCAAACTTCTTCAGGTTGAAATCAGGGGCGGTCTTCAGTTCCGTCGCCTGGGCTTCCACGGTTAATTTCTTATCGCAGGCAGCAGAGAATATTGCGATGAATATGATGACGCCGGCCGTTGTTAACTTCAGAAAAGTCTTCATTTATAAGTCTCCTTATTTTTAGTGATGTTTCAGTGAACCCCGTTGCCCCGTGCTCGTAAAGGCGACCTTCAGGTCGCCATCGGGTGGCAGCCTAAAGGCAGCCGCTACGAGAGGACGGGGTTTACTGAAAGCTTACCTGAAACCTTACTATTGTTACTCCGTAAAATAATAGTAATAGCTTGATAATATTAAGATATCACTCAAAATCGTGCATTGTAAACCTCTTTTGTAACAGGAAACAAATATTGCCCTCCAATCATAGTTGGAGTATGGTGCTGGAATATGAATACGATAATAGAAAAAGAAAGTGAAAGTACTCAGGTGTCATTTGAGAGCCTGGGATTAGGTGAAAAAACGTTGGCCGCTATAGAGCGGATTGGTTTTGTTGCACCCTCCGAAATACAGGAAAAATTTATCCCGGTGGCGCTGACTGAACGGAATTGCATCGGGCGTGCCCGGACCGGGACCGGAAAGACCGCCGCCTTTCTTCTCCCCTTATTTCACCGTTTTTATGGAGGGGAGAAGATCCGGGTCCTGGTCCTTGTTCCGACCAGGGAACTGGCGGAGCAAATCAAAGTGGAGTGCCAGAAGATGACGGGATCCGGTTCTCCCCATTCCCTGGCCGTTTATGGGGGAACCAAGATTGAACCTCAGATCAAGCGATTAAAAACAAAACCCGAGATCGTGGTTGGCACCCCCGGGCGTCTCCTCGATCATGGACAACGTCGCACAATGGATTTTGGTGATTTCACCATAGTGGTCCTGGATGAGGTTGACCGGATGTTTGATATGGGATTTCGGAAGGATATCGGAGCGATCCTTAAGCAGTGCAAGAATCGCAAACAGATCATGTTCCTCTCCGCCACCCTTCCCCCGGAGATCATGCGTCTGGCCGAACGATTCCTCCGTGATCCGATCCGTATTTCGGCGGTCGAGGAAGAAAATCCTTCTGTGGAAACTCTCGATCAGAGTTACTTCGCCGTATCCCCCCGCCGTAAGTTCGCCCTGTTGGATCGGCTCCTGAAGAGAGATAACCCGGAACTGGCTCTGATATTCTGCCGTACCAAACGCGGGACCGAACGGATAGGGAGAAGGCTCCGGGAGAAGCACTATAACTCCAGCTTCATCCACGGTGACCTGCAGCAGTCCCGCCGCGACAAGGCGATATCCAGCTTCCGCGAGAAGAAGGTAAATATTTTAGTTGCCACCGACGTTATGGGACGCGGGATCGATGTTCCGGGGATTACTCACATAATCAACTACGATCTCCCCGATAATCCGGAAGATTATCTCCACCGGGTCGGCCGTTCAGCCCGGATGAATGAAAGCGGAAAGGCCATCGCCTTCATTACTCCGGAACAGGGGGAACTTCTATCCGGGATAGAGATGCTCTGCAATATAATGCTCCGGGAGGACCAGATCCCCGGATTTCACGCTGGACTGGATGATCCGGTGTAGGGAAGATAGTAATCGGTAATCGGTAATCGGTAATCGGTGATTGGTAATCGGTGATAGGTGATTGGTAATCGATGATCGGTGATTGGTAATCGGTGATTGGTGATCGGTGATCGGTAATAGGTAATCGGTAATTCCTCGTCACGATGCTCCGCGTCGTGACGGCGCACTGATTACTGAATACCGATTACTGATTACTATCTTTTTCCGATCACCGATTACTGATTCCTGATTACTTTCATTTCCCCCTCCACTCTAACTATCGTAGAAACGCGGCGATCAGCCGTTCCGCCCGGATGGTGATGAGAGCTTCGGTTCTTTCTTCCGGCTGATAATTACCGGTGATCTTCAGTTTAACCCGGTCGGGCCCGGTTATCACGGAACGGATAACTCCGGCTTCTTCCCTTCCGCCGGTCGGAATAATTATAACCGCTTCACCTTTTTGGATCGACTGGAAGCAGGTGGACGGAATTATGGCCGTAATCGAGCCATCCCACCCCTCCCGTGCCGGCGCCCTGATCTCAGCCCGGTAGGTGACATTCATCCGGACAGACCAGAGTATCGCGCCGCCCGCCCCTGAGAAACCAGCTATCAGGATGAGTGTGATTACCCAGATCAGCACTCGCCGCCGCATTAGGTGATTTAAGAATTGTGTGATATTAATAGACATAATCATTAGTTACTCTGTGTGCGTATAACTTGTGATTTGGTATTTCTTGTTATTTCTACATTCAATATTGATTAACCTTTATAGAGGGATTGATAGAAACCATCCAGTTTAATCAAATCCCTGTGGGTTCCCGTCTCCACCAGTTCGCCTTGATTGAGTACCAGAATCCGATCGGCCTGCTTTAGAGATGAGAGCCGGTGAGTAGCGAATAGGATAGTGGTTCCTATCAGCTTCTCCCTGATCCGGGAGAGGATCCGGGCCTCGGAGTCAAACCCGATCGCGGAGGTAGCCTCGTCGAGAATTAAGATCCGGGGGCTGCCAATCACAGCCCGGGCGATATTCAACCGCTGCTGCTGTCCTTCAGAGAGAAGGCTTCCGGCTTCTCCGACCATTGACTCCATTCCCTTCTCCATCTCTCGCACCGTCTCGGTCAGGTCGGCGATCTCCAGCGCTTCCCGGATCTCTTCTTCCGTTGCTTCGGGCCGTCCGAATCTCAGGTTTTCGGCGATAGACAGATTGAGGAGAAAGGCCTCCTGCAGAGCGATCCCCAGGAAAGGCTGGAGGGAGGACCACTTGATCTCTTCCAGATTATGGCCGTCAATTATAATATCACCCTGGTCGGGATCGATCAGTCTGAGGAGAAGCATCAAGAGAGTAGTCTTTCCGGAACCGCTGGGGCCGACCAGCCCGACAAACTGTCCGGGGTATATCTGGAGATTTATACCATTCAGGGTGGTCTTGCCCGGACTATAACTGAAAGATACGGAACGGCAGCTGATTATTCCCCGGAGGTCGGTAAGAGTCGCTGCGGCCGGCGTCTCCTCTCGGATCGGCAGGCCGAGAGTCTCCCGGACTCTCTCCCAGGAGACCAGCTTGACCATTACGTCCCGGTAAAGTCCGCCCATTCCCTTGATCGAGACAAAGAGCTGGGTCAGGTAGATGGTCATCGCCACCAGTTCTCCCAGGGACATACTTCCCCGGATCACCCTGGCGCCGAGATAGTAAGAGAATCCGATCAGGGCGATCGAGTTTAAGAGCCCGGCCGAGAGGTTGCCGGTTATGGAGACCCGGACTCGCCGCAGTCCGAAACGAATGATCCGTAACCGATGATGGAGATAGCTTCGGACCGCCCAGCGATCCCGCCCGAAGGCCTTGATCAGCTTAATATTTGCCAGGGCGTCCTGGATCATGGTGTTCGAATCCTGGGAGGCCTCTTTGAAAGAGCGGGTGATATCTTTCTGTTTTTTCCCGAAATAGCGGCTGTGGAGATAGAAGAGGGGAGTAATCAGGATGGCGATCAGAGTTAACCGCCACTCCAGATAAAGGCAGATCGCGATCAGGAAGAGAAAGTGGCTGATGGTGACCAGGATACGGGGGATGGATTCGGAGGCCAACCCCGCTGCCGTGCTGAGATCGGAGTCGAGGCGGTAGAGTTGTTCTCCGGTGGAACGCCGGTGAAAATTGGTAAACGAGAGCCGGAAGAGATGTCGGGTGTAGTCGCGCCGGAGATCAAAGGTGAGCATCCGCCCGATATAAGCGGTGAGGTAATTCCGGATAATGGCGAGGGCGCCGGTGAAGACGGCCAGCAGAAGACTTAACAGCAGAAGCATCCGGAAGAGATGGAGATCCTGCTTGAGCAGCGCGCGATCGATGGTAACTCCGGCCAGTGCCGGCCCTAAGAGTCCCAGGATTGTGGTAATCAGAACAATCAGCAGCACCAGCGCTTCCAGTGACCAGTAGGGGATAAGGTAGCGGTTGAATATCCGGAACTGGTTTAATATTTTTCTTATCCCCAAAGGCTCAGCTAAGTTCATAATTATTTGCTGCTTCGAAATTTCCTCCCGAAATACTTCGGGATCCCGGTTTGTTTGATTAATATTATCGGGACCGAAATACTTCGGGATCCCGGTTTGTTTGATTAATATTATCGGGACCGAAATACTTCGGGATCCCGGTTTGTTTGATTAATATTATCGGGACCGAAATACTTCGGGATCCCGGTTTGTTTAATTGATATTACCGGGACAATAAATGTTTAAAAATTAAACAATTTAATGCTCAGCTTCGTTGGCGCGGCGAATCTTTTAACTTTATGCACTTTAGAATATAACGCCGAAGGCACTATGTTCTATAGTATGTAGAATATTAGAAATTATCAACCGTGATTAGCAACTCGAACATTTTTTTGCCGCTCTTTAGATATTGCCAAATTACTGAAGTGTAACAGATCAAAATATTTGTCCCTCTAAGATCGTAAGCTTTCAGTAAACCACGTTGCTTCGTGCTCGTAGCGGCGACCTTCAGGTCGCCATCGTGTGGCAGCCTAAAGGCAGCCGCTACGAGAGAGGGGTTCACTGAAAGCTTACCTAAGATCATTATCTAAAGCCATCAGATAATATCTACTGTAGCCATATCTGAACGATCGTTTAGATATGGCTACAGTACCGTGTCGCTTAGTGTTTCTTTACATATATACGGTGACATATTTCGAGCGTTGAGGCGCCCGATATGCAAGGCGAGAGGAGGAAGAATACTCTATAGTATTTGCCCGACGAGCAACGCAGCAGATCGGGATGCATCGACGGTCGAATATCACCGTATTTATGTGACGGAGCACTTAGTATTTCGCGGAGTTTTCCATGACGCAGAGTGAGATATTCTCTGCGGCGAATATCTTTTCACAGGAGTGAGAAGGAAACTTGTTTGGTGGTATTAAGCTTCTTTTTTGAAAATCTCCCTTGAGTTCAACTCTGCCATATGTATAATCTGGATTAAAACCAGAATGATCAAAAGGAAGGAGTAACAAATGAAGATTTTATGTACCGGTGGAGCCGGGTTTATTGGGAGTTTTTTAGTCGATGAACTGATCAAGCAAGGCCATGAGGTCAGGATATATGACAATATCGAACCCCAGGTCCACCCGGGGGGGAAAGTGCCGGAGTATCTCAATCCGGAAGCCGAGTTTATCCGCGAGGATGTTCTCAACTACGATGCCCTGGCTAAAGCGATTGACGGGGTGGATGTCATCTGCCATGACGCGGCCATGGTTGGGGTCGGCCAGTCGATGTACCAGATCAAGCGCTACATGGAGGCCAATACCCTAGGGACAGCCAACCTCCTCGATATCCTGGTAAACCGGAAGAATAAGGTGAGTAAGCTGATCGTGGCTTCTTCCATGAGTACTTACGGGGAAGGAGCCTATGATTGTCCGAAATGCGGTCCGGTCTCACCCCCCCTCCGGACGGATGAACAGATGGCCACCGGTGATTTTGAGGTACACTGTCCGAAATGCGGAGAACTTGCCTGTCCGATCCCGACCCCGGAGAGTAAGTTGCAGGAGATTAATTCTTACTACGCTCTGGCCAAGAAAGATCAGGAGGATATGGTGATACTCTTCGGAGAGACCTATGGACTACCGGTCGTCGCTCTCCGGAGATTCAATGTCTTTGGTCCCCGTCAATCCCTCTCCAACCCATACACCGGAGTCGCCGCTATCTTTATGAGCCGGCTCTTGAATGATAATCCGCCGATCGTCTTTGAGGACGGTCTCCAGAGCCGGGATTTCATCTCGGTTCACGATATTGTCCTGGCTAATATCATGGTGATGGAGAGCGAGAAGGCGAACCAGAAGATCTATAACGTCGGAGCTGGCCGCCAGATATCCGTCCTGAAGATTGCTGAGACACTTAACAGTCTGCTCGGCAAGGATATTGAGCCCGAGGTAGTAGGAAAGTTCCGCAAAGGCGATGTCCGCCATTGTTTTTCCGATATCAGCAAGATCAGAGCCGATCTGGGCTTTGAGCCCCGGGTAAGCCTGGAAGACGGTTTTCAAGAACTGATCGAATGGAGCGCCACGGCGGAATCCGCTGACATGGGCGAACAGGCCACCGCTGAACTGCGGGAGAAAGGATTAGTCGGATAGGGAAGGTTGACAGTTGACGGTTGACAGAGAAAAGGTGTTAAAGGCCTAACAATAGGGAATGGGGGGGGGCTGAATATCCAATATCCAACTCCCAATATCCAATGCCCAAATGCTATCTGCCAACGCGAAAGGTAACTTTAAAATTGGCAGTTGGAAGTTGGTTATTGGAATTTCAAACGGGGCCGAAGTGGGGAAAAATAATCCCCATAATCCGTGAAATCCGTGGACTACAAAGGGGCCGAGGCAGGGGGGTAAAGCTGAACGTCGAACATCCAACGTTCAACTTTGAACATCGAACGTCGCTTGGCTGAGGGAGAATGGTTGGGCGTCAAGCATCCGACCGATCAGTCTTATCCGACCGATCCGCCTGATAAAAAACCAACCATGAAGGCACCACCCGGAACCTGGAAATCTCCTATCACCGCCGAGCTGATCGCTTCTAAGACTATCGGGCTCTCCGAGATCGTTCTTGATGGGGATGATATCTACTGGCTGGAGTCACGGCCATCAGAAGATGGTCGGGTAGTTATTGTAAAACAGGAACCATCCGGACGGATTAGCGATCTCCTCCCTCCTCCGTTCAATGCCCGGACCCGGGTTCATGAGTACGGGGGAGGGGCATATACAGTCTTTGAAGGCCTAATATACTTCTCCAATCTCTCCGATGGGCGTATCTATCGGCAGGACCCCGGTTCCCCGCCCATTCCCATCACCCCGGAAGGGGATTACCGGTATGCTGATTTCTTTTACGACCGTCACCGGGATCGATTGATCTGTGTCAGAGAAGATCATACCGGGAAAGATCAATTCCCTGTCAACAGCCTGGTGTCTGTGAATCCGGGAGATAGTCCGGGGATCAAGGTTCTCATCTCCGGCGATGACTTCTATTCCAATCCCCGGATCAGTCCGGATGGAAAATTCCTGGCATTTCTGACCTGGAATCTCCCCGATATGCCCTGGGATGGTACAGAACTGCGTCTGGCCCGGATGAACGGGGTGGGAGAGGCTGCATCCGCGGCGCGGGTAGCCGGGGGGAGAGAGGAGTCGGTCTTCCAGCCGGAGTGGTCTCCGGATGGTCGGCTATATTATGTCTCGGATCTGAGCGGGTGGTGGAATATCTACCAATACGGGGAAACCGGGAATGAGGCGCTCGCTCTTATGGAAGCTGAGTTCGGGCTCCCCCAGTGGGTCTTCGGAATGTCTACGTATGGTTTTATATCGGCTGATCAGCTTATCTGCGCTTTTCTCCGGGATGGGGTATGGTCTTTGGCTGAGATCCGGATCGGTGTCTCCGCCACCCTCCGGCTGATAGAGTCTCCCTATACTGATATCACCGGTATTCAGGCGGGACAGGGAAGAGCGGTTTTTCTGGGTGCTTCTCCGCTCGGCCCTCCCTCGGTTATTACATATGATCTGGATAGTAGAAAATTTAAGATGCTGCGGAGTGAGAGTGAGACATCTGTCGATTATGGTTATATCTCAATTCCGGAGGCAATCGAGTTCCCGACCGGAGATGGGTGCACCTCCCATGGGTTCTTCTATCCTCCCAAGAATTCAGATTACTATCTGCCTGACGGGGAGTTGCCCCCGCTGATAGTGATTACTCACGGCGGTCCCACCGCCGCGGTCGGGAATGCTCTGAAACTCAAGATTCAGTTCTGGACCAGCCGGGGCTTCGCGGTGCTGGATGTGAATTACCGAGGCAGTACGGGATATGGCCGGGACTATCGGCGGAGCCTTGACGGCCAATGGGGGATAGCGGATGTGGAGGATTGCGTTAACGGCGCCGAGTATCTGGTTCACCGGGGAGATGTGGATGGGGGGCGGCTAATCATCAGGGGGAGCAGTGCGGGGGGGTATACTACACTCTGCGCGCTCACTTTTCGTGATATCTTTAAAGCCGGTGCCAGTTACTACGGTATCGGAGAACTGGAATCTCTGGCCCGCGATACCCATAAGTTCGAGTCCCGCTATCTTGATCGCTTGATCGGTCCTTATCCCGAACGTCGGGATCTCTATCTGTCCCGCTCCCCGATCAACTCCGTGGATTGTCTATCTTGTCCGGTTATATTCTTTCAAGGGTTGGATGACCGGGTCGTCCCGCCCGAACAGGCGAATATGATGATTGCGGCTCTCCGCGAGAAAGGTATCCCGGTGGCTTTCATATTCTTCGAGGGGGAATCCCACGGATTTCGGCAGGCGGATACAGTCAAGCGTTCTCTCAAGGCCGAACTGAAATTTTACCTAACCCGGGTCTGTCGATAAGTCTCAAAACTCTCCCCCCTGTTCCCCACGGTAGGAATGTGTGATATATTTATTTGTAAGAGATAGCCGGATGAAAATGAGCTTGTTAATACTTTTTTGTATTGTCCCAAGATCATGATGATAGTCTTTTTTAAGACTAAAGCAGCAAACCCCTTATCTTGTGGGGTAAACTCCGGAAGCTAATTTGCTGTTTCGAAATTTAAGTAAACTCATAAAAAAGGTAGCCGCAGGCTTTAGCCTGCGTTTCATTGCGCACCCTAAAGGGTGCGGCTACCTGAAGTTAGCGCGAAGCGCTAAGCTCCTGTATCGGAATTCTCTCTCTCCCGAAATCCTTCGGGATCCCGAGTTGCTTAACGTTAAGTCTCGGGACCGAAATCCTTCGGGATCCCGGTTTGTTTAATTGATAATATCGGGACCGAAATCCTTCGGGATCCCGAGTTCCGTTATTTTTAATTAAGATGTATCGGGACAATAAAGTGTCTGTGGGAGGGGCTCCCACAGTTGCGAAGCTAAGTTCTTTTTGTAGATGTTCTTTTATTTTTCACCGTTAGCGCCACCGGCGCTAAATTCTATGAGAGCAGTAACTACAATTATCCTGGGACTCATCACCTTAATATCTTCCCCGGTGATTTTACCGGCGGGATTGATCCAGCCTGAAGATCTGATTTATCAGGGCGCCTTCCGGCTTCCGGGAGAAGGAGGAGAGACCGGCTGGGGATGGGGCGGCCACGCGATGGCTTATTATCCCGGCGGAGACCCCAATGGTCCTTCGGACGGCTATCCCGGTTCACTCTTTGGGACCGGGCATGACTGGTATCAGAGGATCTCCGAGATAAATATTCCGGTTCCGGTTATCTCTGCCGGGAAGAACCTCAATGAATTGAATACCGCTTCCACCCTCCAGTCCTTTACCGATATTCGATCTCTCCTCTTCGGAGCATTCGAGATGCCCCAGGTTGGTCTGGAATACCTCCCCCTGCGGAGGAGCCAGACGGCGGGAAAACTTTATTTCGGCTGGACCCAGCATCTCCAGACCTCTCCCCATCAGACTACCCACGGCTGGTGTGAGCTGGACCTCTCCTCACCTGCACCGGCCGGGCCCTGGTATATCGGCCAGTATGACAACTACAGTACTACCGATTACCTCTTCTCCATTCCGTCGGCCTGGGCCGATAGCCATATCGGTGGGCGGAGGCTGGCAACCGGCCGGTTCCGTGACGGGGGCCAGGGAGGACAGGGGCCCTGCATTTATGCTTGCGCGCCCTGGCAGAGTGGCAATCCCCCCGCTTCGAATTCAACGCTTCCAGCCGCCCAGCTTCTGCAGTACTCCACCGCCTACTGGGATGACCCCAATGGCGGTGCGTACAAAATGGACCGTTATCATCACTCTGATATGTGGTCAGGCGCGGCTTGGTTAACTTCCGGCGATGCGTCCGCCGTCATCTTCGTTGGGACGAAGGGCCGCGGAGACTGCTGGTACGGGGATCCGAATGGCCCCTGTTTGGACTGTGATAATCGGGGATGGTGGTCGACATACTTCGATGGTGAGATAATTTTCTATAAACCGGATGATCTGGCGGCCGTCGCGGCAGGGGAGATGGCGGCTTACCAACCCCAGCCGTACGCTGAAATGAATATCGACAGCGTGCTCTACCACATGGACTCTCTCCAGATGTACCATCATGTCAAGGCGGCCTCCTTCGATCCCGCCAATGGCCTCCTCTATGTCTTCGAGCCGCTGGTCGACAATGATAAGCCCCTGGTCCATGTCTGGAAACTTGACGGCGCCGCCGCGCCGACTCCGGTTCCCATTTCCACTCCGGTCCCAATCCCCACTACGCTTCCCGAAGTACCGGTCTACGATTCGGGAGATTATAACGGGGATGGGACTTCGGAGATCGCCATCTTCCGGGAGAATACCGGCCTCTGGGCGATACGGGGTATAACCCGGGTGTATTTCGGCGGGAGCGGGGATAATCCGGTTCCCTGTGATTATGATGGCGACGGAACAGCTGATATTGCTCTCTTCCGGCCTTCCTTCGGTCTCTGGGCCATCCGGCAATTCACCCGGATTTATTTCGGCTCCAGTGCTGACAGTTATGCTCTTGGTGATTATGACGGTGACGGGTCCTGCGATCTGGGAATCTTCCGTGATAGTTCAGGCCTCTGGGCGGTAAGAGGGGTTACCCGGATTTATTTTGGAGGCGGAGAAGATATCCCTATCCCCGGGGATTATAATGGAGATGGCAGGAAAGACATTGCTGTATTCAGAGGGGCCTCCGGTCTCTGGGCGGTCCGGGGATTGAGCAGGCTTTACTTCGGAGGCCCGGCGGATACTCCGGTGGCGGGAGACTATAACGGAGATGGGAGCTGGGAAGCTGCTATTTACCGGGGAAGTTCCGGTCTCTGGGCGATCCGGGGTGTTACCCGGATTTATTTTGGCGGAGGATGGGATACTCCTGTCCCGTCTGATTTTATAGGTACCGGGAGAACGGAAATCGGCATTTATTCTTCAGTCTCCGGTCTCTGGGCCGTTTCCGGTGTGACAAGAGTATATTTTGGCGGGAGCGGTGATATACCGGTGACAAGATAGGGAATAGGGAGTAGGCAGTGGGGAGTAGAAAATGGTAATAAGTAACCAGTTATCGGTAATCAGTACGCCGTGGAGCTGGGTGTTTATTTACTGATAACTGATCACCGCTTACTGATTACTCTCTTTTAGTGGACTGCAAAGATCCGGGGTAGGATTCAAGATGTTAGCGTATTTTTATATCGGAATAATTCTGATTGCCGGGGGGATGCTGAACTCCTGGTTTGGCTCCCCCCGGCTGGCCGACTGGACCACACCGGTTTGCTGGTGGGGGTATGTTCTGATTCTGGACGCAGTGATTTATCGAATTCGGGGAAAAAGCATCATCAGAAACAACTTCCGGCTCTTCATCTATCAGGCTGTGTTCTCGGTTTTTTTCTGGGGAGTCTTCGAACTGAACAATCTCCATATGATGAACTGGAAGTATGTGAATCTTCCGGATAGCCGGATTGAGATGATCGTCGGAATGGTACTCTCTTTTGCCACCATCCTCCCCGGGATTTTTTATACCGCTGAAATTCTCGATATTTCGGGACTATTTAAAAAGATCAAACTCCCCCCGCTCCGGATATCTCCGGTCTTCTCCTATACTCTGATTATTCTGGGAATGGTCTGCCTGGTTCTCCCGATGATGCTTCCGACTCGGATTGCCACGTATCTATTTATTCTGATCTGGCTGGGCTGGATCTTCTTTCTCGATCCTATCAATCTCTCCTCCGGCGCCGATTCCATCCTGGCCGATCTTACCCAGGGAGTTGGAAGCCGGATAGCGGCTCTCTTTGCTTCGGGAATTGTCTGCGGCCTTCTCTGGGAGTTCTGGAACTTCTGGGCGGGGTCGAAATGGGTCTATACCGCTCCGTTTACTCCCGGGATCAGGATATTCGAGATGCCGCTGGTGGGCTTCCTGGGGTTTCTACCCTTCGCGATAGAATACTTCGTTGTTTACCATACCGCGCGGATGATCATCGGCCGGAGCATCCCCGGGGGAAAAAGTCTGGGCTATCGCATCTTTGATTAAATCCCTTATCCGATGACTTCATCTATCGCTTCGAGTAATGTCTGGGGTGAGAATAGCTTGGCCAGGAAGACGGATTTTGCTTTTCCATAAGCCGTTATCTTTTCCCGGCCGGAGATATTCTGATCCGGATATGCCGAGATGAAGATAACGGGAATGGAATTGGTTTCAGGTGATTTCTGCAGATCCCAGTAGAGATCGAAACCACTTTCATTCTGAAGCATAATATCGGAGATAATGAGGTCTGGTTTTTTTGCCTTGACCCGCTTCAGCGCCTTCTCCACATTGGTAGCCCGGGTGACTGCAAAGCGGCTGGTCTGAAGTATTAATTCCAGGAGTCGCCCGATATTCTTGTCATCATCAAGGATAAGTATATTTCTCTTAATATTGGTACTCATGGTAATGATATCAACCATCGGTTACCCGGATCGTTCCGTTGACCATCCGGCTTTTTCGCTGCATAATCTTCTTTAGTTTAGCCCAGAAAGCTTTCTCCAGGTCGAAATCTTGGGCTATGGCGTTGCCGAGCAGCAGGATCAAGAGATCGGCGTGTTCCTCAATCAGATCTTCCCTGGGCTTTCCTTTGGTCAGGCATTGACTGATCTCTCCCACCTCTTCCATGATCAGGTTCATGCGGTGGAGCATATCTTCACCGCCCTGTTCTTTGAGGTCAAACTTACGGTGGAACTTCCGGACGGCCTCAATCATCTCTTTCATGCGAAGACATAATCCACGATCTTGTCGATATGAGAGTAATAGCCCGGCATCTCAAACCCTTCATTCTCCCATTTGACGTCTTCTTTGATCCGTTTTTTTACATCCGCCGCGCTGTATCCGAGTTCACACATTAATGACGCACGGTCTTTGATGGCGTACATATGCATCTTCTCAAAGGCACTCTCATACTGATGCTTTTTTCCCGGGTGTTTAGTCATAAGTCACCGCCTTCGGCGTTAACTTACCAGGAGAATATTGGAATTAACGCCGTTTGATTGGTTTATTTATTATTATCGATCCATAACATTATTTCATTGTGATTATAATACCATTACCTGAAACTATCGGCAACTGGTTATAATTTTTACGTTATAATTTTTAAGTAAGCTTTCAGTAAACCCCGTCCTCTCGTAGCGGCTGCCTTTAGGCTGCCACCCGATGGCGACCTGAAGGTCGCCTCTACGAACACGGGGCAACGGGGTTCACTGAAACCTTACATTTTTAAAGAGTAAAAATTATAATTGACATATCGTTATCATGTATTATCTTTCTATTATTGATTCAGTAGAATCATGATTATTTCACCAAATAAATTCGATTAGAGAGAATTGGACTATTTTCGTTGTTGCATCAATCTAATTACGATAGTCATTCTTTAAAACATAAATGTTGTGGTAAAGCCGCAAATTTTATATGAGCACTCAAAACATAAAATCACTTTTACTCGGTCTGGGATTTGACAATAAAGATGGTCATTGCCGGATTACCCAGGGCGATAATTTTCGTCTTTATGGCGGTTCAAAAGATACTCACTCCCTGATGCAGGAGAAAGCGATTAAATTCAATGAACAGTTGAAACGGAAGGGCAAAACCCTTGATGAGATCTCCCCGGTCGAATTCCGGGATATTGCCCGGCAGATTGATCTGAAGCTTTCTCCGGACAATTAGCGCTGAAGGCGCTAATTCTGGGATGAAACTATACCACCATACAATCCTTTCCCTACTCAGTTCCGGAATGCTTTACTTATTCACCCGGTCTATTCCCGCGGCGTCGGCGTGCTTTCTCTCCGGAATCTTTATCGATCTGGATCATTTTTTCGAGTATTTTTACATGTTTGGGTGCCGCGCATTTTCACTGAAGAAATTCTTCCAGGCCGCCGATGATCATCTCTATCGGAAGTTCTTCCTCTTTCTTCATTCCTACGAACTGGCGGTCATCTTCTGGGTCATCAGTCTCGTCCTGATCCGTCGTCCCTGGGCCTGGGGATTCTCTCTTGGCATCACTCTCCACATAATCGCCGACCAGATATATAATCCCTGCGACTATCGCACCTACTTCCTGATCTTCCGGATCCGCCACAATTTCGAGGGAGATCGGCTATTCCCACTTGAGCTTCAGAAAAAATATAAAGACAGGCAGCGCGGATGGGGGAGGGATGTAACAAAAAGCGCAAAAAATCGAGGACAGGTATAATTATGCCACCCGTCCGACTTGTCTGACCGGTCCGACTTGTCCGACTGATCAATAAGGAGAGAAGATTCAGACCAGGTGCTCGGCCAGAAAAAAGGTGGCAACGAGAAAATAGGTAATGACACCCAGGATATCGATGGAGGTGGTGACGAATGGTCCGGTGGCGATGGCGGGATCGATATTCATCTTCTTCAATATCATGGGAATAAATGCTCCGGTGGTTCCGGCGATAAACATGGAGCAGAAGATGGCGATTCCAACGGTGAACCCGAGCGAGAGCCCAAAGGATAGGCCCCCCAGGGGGGGATCAGCTCCCAGGAACCGGAACATGGCAAAGAGTCCCAGGATAATCCCATAGGCGACGCCAAGCATCAGGCCGATGCACATCTCCTTGAAAACTGTCCGACCGATCGCCTTGACATCAATATATCCCATCGCCAGCCCCCGGACGACGACCGTCGCGCTCTGAACACCGATATTACCTCCCATACCGAGAACAATGGGGAGGAACATTGCCAGCGCGGCGACTTTGGCGATAGCGTCTTCGAAGATACCGATAATCATCGCAGCTCCCAGCCCCCCCAGGAAGCTGGCGAAGAGCCAGGGCGCCCGGATCCGGGCAACATGAAAGAGTGATTGGCTGGTGATCTCCCTCTTATCCGTCCCGGCCATCTTGAAGATATCTTCGGTTGCTTCTTCCTGGATCACCCGGAGTACCTTATCAAGTGTGATTACCCCCATCAGGACACCTTTCTTATTCACCACCGGCAAGGCAAAGATCATGTTCTTGGTTGCTATCCGGGCTACCTCTTCCTGATCCATATCGATTGTCACAGAGATTATATAAGGGAGCATTAGATCTTTAAGCAGGAGATCGGGTTTGGCCATCAGCAGTTTCCGCAGCGGGACCACCCCCAGCAGTCGCCCTTTCTCATCAACCACATAACAATGAAAGACCTTCCGGAGCGACATGGTCTCGCGGATCTTGTTTACTGTCTCAGCCGCGGTCAGGTCTTGATTAAACGGTGTTACATCCGGATCCATCCTGGCCCCGGCAGTGTCCGGCTTATAGGAGAGCTGCTTCTTCAGTCCGGCTGCTTTATCCGGCGGAAGCTTAGCAAGCACCCGTTTTAACCCGGGCTTCGGCAGGAGCCGGAGACAGTGAGCCGCCCAGTCAACCGGCATCGCGGCGATAATCGGATCAAGGGCCTGGTTGTCGATTCGGAAGATGATGTCGGCCCGGGAGGCCCGATCGGTCCGCCAGAGAACCTCGCCGGCTACCGCGGGAGGCAGGGAAAGGATGAGAGCGAGTTTTTTCTCACGGGGAAGTTCGCGGAGTGACTCAGCCAGCGCTTGTGGTGACTCAGAGTGATCGTCACCGGGGGTATTCAACTCCCCATTATTTTTATCCAATTTTGTCATAACTAATTATATACAAAAAATAAAAATAGTGGAAATAAAATATTGGTTCTATAAATCCAGCCAAATTTACAGGCTCCCCCGCCCCCAATCCCTTATTTGACAGAACACGTCAAGCGTGTTCTGTCAAATAAGGGATTGATTACTGTCTTTTTCTCGTATAATAATAACGCAGACTGATTATTAAGAGTAGGGAAATTAATATTATTAGAATCGCGATGCTGATTATCGCACCGATAGTAAAAGAAGAAGGCTGGTAGAGAAAACGGATGGTATGACTCCCGGACTCCAGGCAGACTGCCCGCATCAGGTAATTGGCCCGGTAGATCTTACTCTCTTCTCCATCCACGTATGCTCTCCAGCCGGGGGAATAACTGTCGTTCAGGAGCAGAATGCCCGGAGATGTTAGTTTTGCCCTGATGATAATCTCCCGGGAGCTGTACTCTTCTATTACGGCATTCCCCGGGGAATCCGAACCATTCAGGAACAGTTCCGGCGGAAGTTCTTCGAAGATAATCTCTTCCCTTGGCCGATAAGAGGATTGCTTCAAGAAATCCAGTATCTCCACTGGAGAATTAATCACCCTGGCCCGGGCGGATATCAGCACCCGGGGTACCACCCGGTAGTTGCTCCAGACCGTACCATTTTCGGTTGAGAGTTCTTTTTTAAACCAGGATAAAGCCGGAGGTGTATTGGGCGGAGTAATGATGTACCTGTTATTCATCAGGTCGAGGAGGGAGGAGTAATTGGTTATCACCGGCACCAGTTCCCGGGGCTGAGGAGGCAGTCCCTGACTGACATTGATATATTCCAGATACCGCTGGGTAGCGTCCGCCTGGTAACCGAGGATTGAACAGCTCCCGTTCAGCATCCCCCGGTTATAATCCGCAGGATCGATACTGAGATAGCGGAACGGCTCGTCCTGATCCTGGAAGAATTTATTGATCGCGGGGTTCCAGAGGCAGACCCGGCTGTCAAATCCGGTTATATATGGCCGGGCCCAGAGGATCAGATCGCCCGCCGCCAGTATGGTGATGAGAGCGACAATCAGAGTCCGCCGCCGACGGACCAACCCCGCCCCGGCCAGAAGTAAGGAGAAGAGCAATGAAGTCCACCCGAGCTTCTCTAATCCGGAGCGGAAGATCCCCCAGCTATTCGCTGGAAATGGAGTCTCCTCAACCAGTCTTTTTACATAAGCCGGATAGTTTCTCTCCGGTGGAGACTCCTGCATCAGCTTCTGCCACCAGCCCGGCTGCCCGGGGGGGACGATATCATAATGTGGTCCACGGAGAAGTTCATTTTTCAATATCTCACTCCACCACCGGGGAGGAGATTCTCCGCTGGTACGAGAGAAGAGAAGAGAAGCAAGTGACAGGAGAAGTATAAGACCGGCCGAGATTATCAATGCTCTGCGCCATCCGGCAGCCGCCCATCGCGGGGCTGGCCGGCAATCCTCTTTTATCTCATCTGAAGGGTGGGAGGTGGCGAGGCAGTCCGCGCCCCGGGCGGCCAAGGTTGAGAGGAAGAAGGATACCAGGAAGAGTGATTTCGCGGACCCCCGGAAATAGCGAAAACCGGGAAGGAAATCATAGAGCGGCTTAAAGATAGGGGTGTAGGATCCCAGGGCGATAATCAGCGCCCCTGCCGCCAGGGCGGCCAGGAGTATAGCCATTCGGTCTTTTCGAAAGAGCAGCGCGAAGAGGGCGAGTACCAGCGGGATGAAGCCGAGATAGCCGCACATCTCCCAGAAGTAATATCTCCCCCAGTAGAGGCTCCCGACTGTGTCGCCTAGATAACCGGGAAGGATGAATGTCGCCAGGTTGATCGGGGGGAGGGAGAAGGCGGCGGCCCATCGGATATCCAGGTCCTTCCGGAACGAGTCGCCGGAGACCGAGAGCGCGGGGAGGATCTGGATCGCGGCCAACCCCAGGGCTATCAGCAGGCAGATCACTACCCCAACTGTAAGGAATTTCCATTCTCTCTTCTTTAGTCTGATACCGATCACCAGACGGCCCAGTCCATACACCGCAAGCCAGACTCCGGAATAATATACATATTGCCAGTGCCCGGCCAGAAGCTGGATTCCGGCGACCAATCCCAGTCCTGCCGCCCATCTTAGCTTACGGGTTCGCAGGAACCCCTCGGCAGAGAGGAAGAGGAGGGGAACCCAGGCCATGGTGCAGATATTGGAGAGGTGTCCGGCCGTCAGGTGCAGGATGACCGATCCCGAGAATACCAGAGCCATACTGCCCAGGAGTGCCGGGCATCGACCGGAACCGATGAACCGGAGCCAGTAGTACTGAAAGAGTGCCAGGAGAAAGAGGTGGAGAACAAAGCTCCCGTTCAGCGCTGCCGGCAGGGGAAGGATGAGGAAGATAAGATTTAACGGGTAAAAGAGGGCTGACTCCGGATAGGCCGCGAAGGGTGTCCCGCAGAAGATATCAGGATTCCAGAGCGGAATTATTCCCGCTTTCAGGGATTCAAAACCGAAGCTCCGCCAGTAATAGTAGAGAGTCGAGACATCACCCGATTCCCGGGAAAGAACCCAGGAAGGGAAAGGGGGGAAGAAGGCGTCTCGGAAGACAAGCCCCGTCACCCCGATGATGATCAAAATCGGCCAGACCGTCAGCCATCTCCATCGTTTTTCCATTTTGTTTCAGCAGGATTACCCCCGCCTCGCCCCCTTTTGTAGTCCACTAATTACACTAATTGATCCCTCCCAGCGGCCCCATAATGAATTTCCAATGGCCAATTGCCAATCCTCAATTTCCAAATTTATCCTCGACGTTGGTCATTCGCATTTGGAGATTGGTTATTGGTCGTTGGATATTGGACATTCCTATTTCCCCCAGCTGCACCCTCTTTTGCAGTCCACTAATTACACTAATTGATCCCCCTACCTCGGCCCCTTTTAAGTCCACGGATTACACAGATTACTCAGATTAATTCCTTCTACCTCGGTCCCATAATGAATTTCCAATGGCCAACTGCCAATCCCCAATTTCCAAATTTATCCTCGACGTTGGAGATTGGTTATTGGTCGTTGGATATTGGACATTTCTCTTCCCCCCGCCTTTCCCCCCTTTTTAATCCACGGATTACGCTGATTAATTCCCCATTATCCGCTATTCAACGATCTTAAACGTTTTTTATCTTCAACGTCTTTTCTTTTCAACGTTTTTATTTTCAACGATCTTTATAATTCCACAAGCTCCGCTTCCATTGTCTCCGTATCGAGGAGCGCCGCGGTGGCTTTTCCGGTTATCCAGCCGCAGCCTTCTCCCGGATTGATGACCAAGGTATCTCCCCGGCGGGAGATCTCGGATCGGTGAGTATGACCATAGACGATTATGTCATAGACTCCGCTTATAGCGAGCGCGTCAAGCATATCCGGTTCATGGATCAGGAGGAGACTCTTGCCCCCGAATGTGCCCTCAAAACGCTTGGTGTGGATTTTGCCGATCGCCTTGTATCTCTCGGTCAGAAAGAGCTTGTCTCCGTCATTATTACCGAAGACACCGATAAAAGGAGCATTAAGCTTAGAAAACTCTTTCGCGGTGATCGGGGAGATGATATCTCCCCCGTGGAGCACTACCTCAACCTCCTCCCGGTTGAAGAGCTCAACCGCGGCCCGGATCTTCGGCATATTTTCATGGGTGTCAGATATTATCCCGATCTTCATCCTTTTCTCCTCCCTCCCAACCTAGGCCCCTTTTTAGTCCACTAATTTACACGAATTATACTAATTGATCCCCTCGCAGCGCAGCGGAGACATCGAACCTTTAGGTGAGATGCCCGACCTCCCCCCCCCATTTGTTTGTCCACGGATTACGCAGATTACTCTGATTGTTTCGCCTCGGCTCGGCGGTTTTTTAAAACCGCGAATCTTACGAATCCAGGCTTGCGAGGCGAAGGCGAACAACTTTAGGCACTTAAGCGCACTTTAGGCACTTTAAACTTTTTCTTCTTATTCCCTATACCCATCCAGATCCACCAGATTGCCATGGCTGACCAGGTATTTTACTTCCTGGTGATTGCGGAAGGCTTCCAGGACATTTACATCCTGGAGGACGACCAGGTTGGCCTCGTTGCCGACCGCCATCTCAAAGTCCGCTATCCCCATTGCTTTGGCAACATCGATGGTGATCATGTCATAGAGCTTCTCCATGTCCTCTCTGGTGGTCATCCAGAGGAGATGAGAGCTGAGGAAGGCGACCTCCAGCATGTTATTGCGTCCGTAGGGATAGTAGGCGTCCGAGACATCATCCTGTCCCAGGCAAACCAGCGCGTCCTCCCGGAGCATCTCCTTGACTTTCGCGTGGAGTGGGCCGGTATGGGGATCACTGACTACTCCCAGCCGGGCTTTCTTTAAGAGAGCCACAAGTTTCATGAAGTATGGCTCTGGGTAGAGGCACATCGCCCGGGCGTGATGAGCCAGGACCCGACCTTCCCAGCCCTTCTCGATAGTCTTGAGGGCCAGCATCTCCAGGGTCCGCAGACCAGGATCACCCGCGTCATCGACCAGCATCGAGACGTTCTTGTCGAATTCAACTGCCAGGTCCATCATCTTGTCAATATGATCCTGTTCGTCGGCATCGGTGTATTCGATCCAGGGGATACCGCCGACTACATCGGCTCCCAGCTTCATAGCTTCCCTGACCAGTTCCGCCGCGCCCGGCTCTCTAGCTACCCCATCCTGGGGAAAGGCTACGACCTGAATCTCGACTACTCCTTTGAACTCCTCCCGGGCCTTAAGCAGAGCCTTAACTCCTTCCAGCTTGGCCTTGGTATCGACATCGGCCAGGGCCCGAATATGGGTTGTCCCATTAAGGGCGGCCAGCTTGACGGCTCTTCTTACGTTGGGGAGGATCCATTTTTCGTCGTAGTTATCCTTAACCGATGCGGCTGATTCGATCGCGGTCATCGCCTTGCCCATGTCACCTTCATGATAATCTTTCAGGGCGTCGTCGCTCATCATCATCAAGGTGTAAACTTTGTCGAGGTGTAGATGGGCGTTGGCGAATGATTCGGTAACCAGGTTGCCCCCGGCATCAATTGTCTCCGCGGCCTCTCCGGTTATCTCCTTCTCAATCTTCTCTATCCTGCCGTCGGTAACGGCGATATCCCAGGTCCCCTCTTTCTTACGGAGACTGGCGTTTTTAATTAATAGATCCATGATAAAGTCCTCCTTGATAAGTTAGCCCCGCGGATAAATTGGGCGCGGGAATAATTTAGGTTCAAACAGCAAATTGAATTTACTATTGGCGTACAATGTTGGTTCAATGCCTGCAGATGCTTATTTTATGTAAGGAAATAAGACTATATTGTTGAGAGATAAAATCATAGGTAAATATCATAGTTCGGGATAAATTTACTGCTTCTCATGGTTACCGAAATTACCGCGGAGTTATTATATTTCTATAAAAATGAGGAAATATTGTGGTAAACTATTTAATATAATTTACTATATACTTTTTCTATATCCATGTGGCGCCTGATCTTGTTTACTCTTTAACCTAAATTGAGCGAATTCAGGCAGAACGATAATCATATTATTTTGAGGAAATAGTGATAGCAGGAGAGGGAATAAGAAAATGAGAAAAATGAAGAGATTATGCCTTATTGGAATCAGCCTCTGCATCTCCTTTTTTATGACACCGGATGGTTCTCAACTGTTCGCTGTCGGAGATGGTATTCTTACTCCCCTCAAGATCGTGGTAGTGGATGTAGGGCACGGGGACTGTATTTGGATCAGGACCCCGGACGACGGGATCAAGGGGAACGGGAAATATGAGGGCTATAATATTATTATCGATGGCGGCCCCAGTTCCAAGCGGATTATCGATATTATTCCCCCCCTGGGATTGAAGTATGGGAGTAAGATAGATTGGATGATCAACACCCATGCCCATAACGATCATTACCGGGGTTTGATAGGAATGCTCGATATCTACAAGGTGAGGCGAATCCTGGATCCCGGATACCAATCGGGGGGAACGGCTTTCGGGGCTTTCTGCTGGAGAGCCTTGATCGAACCGGAGAGTACCTTTTACTCTCCGGCGATCGGTATTGCTACTATCCCCGGTTTAAAATCCCTCAATCAGTCGGTTCCCTATCCACTGGACTGGGGAAAAGAACTTGATGTGGAGATTCTTTACAGCAACCCGGCGGTGACCGACGATACTGTTAACGAGAGTTCCATCGTCATCCGCATGGAGTATAATCTCTTCAGTATGCTCTTTACCGGGGATGAAGAAGGTAAGTATCGTCCCTCCGATGGCTACAATGACACGGATCATCCCATGATGGTGGAGAAGTATCTTCTCGATCAGTATGTGGATGAAGATAGCAACAGACTTAAGTCCACTATTATCAAGATTCCCCATCACGGCAGTGAGACCTCCAGCACCACCCCCTTTATCAAGGCGGTTGGAGCGAAGGAAGGAATTATCTGTGCCGGCAACCGGCATGGTCTCCCGGATGAGACAGTGATGGAAAGATATGAGGAGAACGGCTGCCGGGTCTGGCGGACGGATCGGATGGATCAGGGGAAGAAAGGTTCTGAGAGTCATGGAGATGACACTATCATCATCAGCAGTAATGGGATCGACTACGATATTCAGTATAAGAATATCGATCCACGCGATCCCGCGGTTCTGGCCAAGAAGAAACGAGAAGAGTCAGAGCGAAGGATGCGAGACGAAGCGGAGGAGAAGAGGGCAGAGGAACTCGCTGCTGCCGCGCGACCCGAAGTTGCCGGGAAGGAAGACCTGGAAGCGGAACCGATCCTTAATACTCTTGATTAGAACTTAGCACTTCGCGTTAACTTTTGGTAGCCGCACCCTTTAGGGTGCGCAATAAACGCAGGCTGAAGCCTGCGGCTACCTTTTTTTAAAACCTTCGGGATCTTCGTGTCCTTCGTGGTAAATCACTTCGTCTCCACTAAAGGATTCGGCTTGAGATCTTCCGGGAGTCCGAGTTCCCGAAAGAGGCGCTGGAAGAGAAGTTCTTCCAGTCCGCTTTTCTCATCCGGAGTCATCCCGGCCAGTTTTACCTGTCCACCGGCGATCATCTCATGCCCGCCGGCGCTTCCCCGTTTCCCGATAACTTTTCGCAGAAGTTTGCCAGCCCGTGCCCGGGTATGGGTTGTTCGCAACGAGAGATGGAGTGTTTTTCGATAGCGGCCGACGACACAACACCAGGTAGCCCGTTTGAGAGACACCAGCATATCGGCCAGTTGAGCGACAAAGCTGGGATAGTATATCTCCCCCAGCCTGGCCCCCACGAACGACTTGTAGGTGAAGGTCTTTCCCAGGGAGGAGTAGAGCTGCTGGAAGAACTCCCGGCTGTGAGCCGGGTGTTCGATCCGTGAGATCAACCGGTGCCGCACCAGCGGGAATAGGAAGGTTGAGGCCCGGATATCCCGGTTGGTCACATCACGACCCAGATGTTGTGTCTCCGAGATCAGGGCGTAATAAAGAGCGGTGGCCAGTAGCGGGGGAATGGTTAACTTCGCGGCCTGGAGATATTCCACCAGGATCGTGGAGGTGGCTCCGCAGTCCGGCTCTATATCAATAAAATCGGCCTGGGTTGTTTTTTTTCGGGGGTGGTGGTCGATCACGATGATGGGTTTTCTGGAAGGGGGAAGCGAGACATTCCCGCCGCCCGGCTGACAGTCGATCAGGGCGATGGACGAAAACTTGTTGATATGAGCGGAACTGAGCCGGACCGCTTTAATATTCAGCACTTTTTTAAAAGTTCGGTTCTCCTCCCGTCCCAGAACTCCCCCATAGGCTATGGTGGAGGCGATCCCCTCAGCCTGTTCCAGAAGATACTGGAGCGCCCAGCTGCCGGCCAGAGAGTCGGGATCGGGGTGGTTGTGAGGCATTATCAGCAACGGTGATTTCCCCCGGCAGACCTTTAACAGTGAAGTTACTTTCTTTGATTTCATTGTGCTTTGTTTACCTCGACTATACTCGAAAAGGTATTTTATAAATTTTTGGTGCTTAGAAAACTATATATTAACCACGAAGGTCACGAAGAAAAATACAAAATGCTTTAAAAATATTTTTGAGTTTTTCAAATCCCTTCGTGAACTTCGTGTCCTTCGTGGTAAAACGGCTTTTCGAATAGGGTCTAGCTCAATCAAGCAGGTGTACAATAATCCCGGAACGGAGCTTGGGCTCGAACCAGGTTGATTTTGGAGGCATCATCAAGCCCTGGTCGGCGACCGCCATCAATTGTTCAATTGAAGTTGGGTAGAGCGCGAAAGCGACCGCTTCTCCATCGTCAACCCTCCGGGACAGTTCCTCCAGCCCCCTGATTCCTCCCACAAAGTCGATCCGGTTATCTTTCCGGGGATCGCCGATCCCCAGGATGGGGGAGAGGAGATTATTCTGAAGGATTGAGATGTCAAGAGAAGCGACCGGATCGTCTGCCGGAAAACTTCCGTCTTTCGCGGTAAGTTTGTACCACTGTCCTCCCAGATACATTCCAAATTCAAGAGTTGATTTAGGATGGTAGGGGGTGTTATCTACCTGTACTTTTACCTCAAAATAATCCGAGATGAGCCGGATAAACTCTTCCGGGGAGTGGTGATTCAGGTCTTTGACCACCCGGTTATAGTCCATAATATAAAGCTGGTTATGGGGAAAGATGACTGAGAGGAAGTAATTATACTCCTCTTCTCCGGTATGATCCGGGTTAGCTTCCCTCCGCCGCTGGCCAACTATGGTCCCGGAAGCTGAACGATGATGTCCGTCGGCGACATAGAGCCGGTCGATCCCGGAGAATATCTTCCGGATCCGCTCCACCATCTCCTGGCTGTCTGCTTTCCAGAAGGTATGCCTGATCCCGTCATCGGATGTGAAGTCATATATGGGATCTCTTCCGATCACTTCCGCAGTCAGGGTATTCATATCCTCCCGGGCTTGATAGGTCAGAAATACCGGGCCGGCATTGGCGTTCAGGGTATCGACATGTTTGATCCGGTCCGCCTCTTTATCCGCCCGGGTCAGTTCATGCTTTTTAATGAGGTCGTTTTCATAGTCCTCGATCGAGGCCCCCGCCACCAGTCCGATCTGTGTAATATCACCCATAATCAGGCGGTAGAAATAGAACGCCGGGCGGGTATCCTGTATCAGGATTCCATCGGCGATCAGCCGATCCAGATTCTCTTTGCCTTTCCGGTAGACCGACTCATCATAAGGACTGATATTTTCCGGCAGGTCGATCTCCGGTTTGACCACGTGAAGAAAACTGTAAGGTTTTTTCCGGACCATATCTCTTGCTTCTTGAGAGTTGAGGACATCATAGGGCGGCGATGCCACCGCTTCGACCATCTCCGCAGTGGGACGCAGTCCCCTGAATTCTTTGATCTTAACCATAAGTTACCGCCTTCGGTGTTAACCTAGTACACTGGAATTAACGCTGGTTTTCTGATTTTTTTGTTTTATTTAACTAGACCATACTCGAAAAGTTATTTCCAACTTTTTGTGTTCAAAAAATAAAATATTCACCACGAAGGTCACGAAGGAGAATAAAGAAAACTATGTAATTTCTCCTGTTTTTTAAAATTTCTTCGTGAGCTTCGTGTTCTTCGTGGTTAAAAAGGCTTTTCGAGTTAAGCTATAACTAAGAATATCTATCTGATATCTCTATTTTTGTCCAGAAACTTTAACTTTGTTTAATTGCCCCTGAATCCCGGAGTTGTTATATTCTGAATATGAGTGACCAGGATATATATTATATCGACGGAGAATTTATTGAAGCCTCAAAGGCAGTAATTCCGGTAAATGATTTGGCGCTGCTGCGTGGGTACGGGGTCTTTGATTTTCTCCGGACCTATGGCCGGAAGCCGTTCTGTATCGAAGAGCATATTATCCGGTTGAAAAATTCCGCCGAACTGATCGGTTTGCCTTTTCCCTGGACGATTGACGAAGTGATCGGAATTATTAATCAGACCCTGGCTCGTAATCATCATGCCGAATCAAATATCAGAATCATTGTCACCGGCGGCCCCAGTGATGATTTTATCACTCTGGGAAATGTTCCCCGTCTTCTAATATTGGTGGGGGAACTTCGTTATTATCCGCCGGAATGGTACTCCCGGGGAGTCAAGGTTATCACCGTCCCCGGCTGGCGTGCCATACCGGGAGCTAAGACCATCAATTATCTCTCCGCCTTGGTTGCTCTGGAGACTGCTCATCTCCGGGGTGCGGTTGAGGCTATCTCAATTGACCGGGATGGTAAGGTCGGAGAAGGGCAGACCTCAACTGTGTTTGCTTTTAGCGGCGATCGGCTATTGACGAATGAAGATGGTATTCTCCCGGGAGTTACCCGGGAACTCATCCTGCGCCTGACCGAATCTGAGTTTACTCAGCAGATCCGTGAGATTACCCTCGATGAACTGCGCCGCTCCGACGAGGTATTCATGACTGCATCCAACAAGGAGGTCTTCCCGGTGGTTCAGGTAGACGATACCGTTATCTCCAACGGACTCCTCGGCCCCCGGACCAGTCGGGTAATGGAGTTATTCCGAGATCATATCAACCGCTTTGCTCAGGGTAGCATTAATTGAAACCACGAAGGACACGAAGTTCACGAAGGTGAATATAAAATATCAGAATAATATTTCCTGATTTTTTACAATTCTTCGTGAACTTCGTGTCCTTCGTGGTTAAATAACCGCATTGTAGGAGCTAAGATCTAACTAAGATGGATTATAACCCAGCCGGAATCGGGGTCATTGCCTGAAGTATCAAGTCCGGCCAGGATCTTCCATTCATGCTTGGCGGTGATGCCGATGAAAGAAGGAAGAGCGTTCTCCGGCAGGGTGACGGTAGTCTCCCAGTCATATTCCTCGTTTGCCTTGAGGGTCTGTTCTCCGGTCACCTCAATCTTCTGATCGTGGACGGTAGTGGTATTCTCGATATCTTCCCGGACCGTCTCCATCTTTTCATCGATGATCTTTGCGATCTCCACATTCTTGATTATGACAGTCTCCAGAGAGGCAACTTTCAGATATAACTCCTTGATCTCGATATCGGCATCTTCAACAGCCGCGTGGATTTTGACCTGGAATGGTCCACCCAGCGCCGGTTCAATCGCTTCGATCGTAACTTCCGCTCCGCCGCCGGTAACAAAGTTCTTCATCTTGCTAAAGAATCCCATTTTATTTTTCCTCCTTAATTTTTATCCAAAAAATTAAATTATTAAATCGCTACATCATTGAAATATACTATAATATCTCTTCCGATGACAATGTGATATATGAATATGTGAGAAATAATTCCCCTATGCCTTTATAAAAAATTCACCACCGACCTTGTGTCGGTGGAAATGTGATTGATTACTAAAAAAGATGCCTCCTCATCGCCACCTTCTCCTCTCACGCCGCAGGCGCGGGAGGAGGGGGTGGGTTATAAGAGACAGTAAATTAGTTGCCAGTCATATCTCCACCGACGCAAGGTCGGTGGGGGATAGGAAATAATTCAACTAAAGGGTTTGTCAAACAGCTTGTCGCGTTGTCGAGAAAGAATATGAAAATCACGAAGATGATGTTAGCAGTTTTAGTAGCGCTGCTTTCCGGCTGCGGCGGAAGTAATCTCCAGCCGGTTGGCGGTGATAGCCTGCTGGTGGGCGTTTCCCCGAATTATCCGCCGATTATATTCAAAGAATCCGGCCGGATAACCGGACTAGAAGCCGATATGGCCCGGGAGATCGGCCGGGAATTGAATAAGGAGGTTGAATTCATCGAGCTGGATTGGGACGAGCTGATCCCGGCCCTGATCGATGGCCGGGTGGATGTGACCATGTCCGGGATGTCTGTTACCAATGAGCGTTTTCGAGAGATCCGTTTTCTTCCCCATTATATGAAGATTGGTCAGATGGCTCTGATACGAGAGAGCGATCTCGGGTATTTTGCCCAGCCTACGGCACTCTATCGCACGACCGCCCGGGCGGGTTTTGAGTCCGGAACCACGGGAGAGACCTTTGTGAGAGAGAAGATGCCCCGGGCGGTGCCGGTTTCATTGAGAAATCCGGATGAGGGATATGAGGCGCTTCTATCCGGACGGATCGATGTCTTTATTCATGACGGCCCGACCATCTGGCGGGTAGCCGGAGAGAAGAGGGATCAGGGATTGATGGGCCTCTACCGCCCGCTGACGGAGGAGTATCTGGCCTGGGCAGTCCGCCGTGGGGATCATTCGCTCTACCATGCTCTCTCTTCTATCCTGGCGAAGTGGAAGGAGGGTGGCTATCTTCAGATGCTGATAGATAACCGGATCAGGGTAAGGATTGAGGTGGAGAGATAATTCCTCGAAGAGGAATTATGACCCATTCGGGGCGGTTATTGAGCTCATAGTTAAGCTCGTAAATCGTTTTCTCAAGAATAAAAAACTCCAGCAACAGTTCCAGATCTTCTGGATTATCCGGTAAAAGATCAACTTCCCCCCGGGACATTTCCCCTAGATAAGATCTCAAAAAGGTATCGCTCACGGTTTGATACCAATCTTCGGCCAGGGGTGGGAGTATGTTTATTCTTTCGGGATCCGGATCTACACCGAGAAATATTGCCCCGTAAGCGGCGTAGTGAAACGATCGGATCATCCCGGCTACGTCGATCAGGGGAGAACGCTTCCGCCTCCGTTCGATTATGCTCCGGGCCGGTTCCCCCTCAAAGTCGATGATTGTGAAATCATCCCCGGTGCGGAGGATCTGCCCCAGGTGATAGTCTCCATGAATCCTGATCTTCATCCCCGAAGAACTTAGATCGGTTATTTGATGCAGTCGATCGATAAATGCCGAACTTTTCTCCCTGAGTTGTCTTGCTTCCGCCCGGACTTCCGGGGGGAGCCTATTCTCCGACTTCTCCAGCAGCAGCAGCGTATTTTTCAGCAATGAGAGTGATGAGCGAAGATGTTCCTCCCGGTCGGTGAGCGAATATGGTTCTGGCGCAAAAGCCGGAATTTCGGATTTCGAAGATAGCGCTTGATGAAGCTGAGCGGTTCTTCTCCCCAGGAGTTCAATCTCTGCCAGATATTCTTCCCCGATCCAGTTCCGGATGAGAGGCGAGGGGAGATTATCGGACACCCCGGGACGGGGAAGAGTCGGTGGATGGGTTATATTTACGGATTTCCCGGAAGGCGGATGAGCCAGACAATATCCGGCTCTCTTAAGAGAGTAGGTCCAGCCGTCATTAATATGTTTGATGAAGGACTGGAGCAGGCCGATAGTAACCGGGGATGAATCGGGAGGGGTTAGCTCGATCAGGCCGGCAAACGGGGCGATATGGGTAAACCCGGCATCTTCGGTTAGGAATCGGATCATCTCTACTTCGGGGTTGATCCCATCTGTCCGACGGCGATAGAGCTTGAAGATGTAATCATCCCCATAGACAAAAGATGTATTGCTCTGTTCTTTTTGCAGGAGTCTTGGTTCGGGAACTGGGAGACAGCCGTCAAACCAATACTGGAGTGATTTTCCCGGTATTCCCCGGAGATGTTTCTTCCTCGCTCTCTCCACATCTCCTTGACCGATGGAACAAAAACAATCCTCCATGAAGACCGGATCACAGGTCGCGTCATAGATGATGCCGGCTTTCGATCCAATTTGGAGCCGGGCCAGAATCATGGAAGACGATATCTCGTTGGTTCTTTGATTCCGGCCAGTGAAACGGAAAGACAGTGGGAAGAAATATTCTTCTTTCGGGCCATCGTCATAGAAGACATTGATGGTAACAAATCGGGTTCTTCCGGATCCCGTCGGCAAAACATCGATATCCGCGATCCGCGCAAGTGAGATAGTTTTGGCTTTTCCCCCGAACCAGCGGCAATTTTTCAGAAAGGCGGGGATAAGCACTTCCAGATATTCACGATAAGGTTTTTTCAGGATTGAATCCCAGCTCATGTCTGGAGGAAGAATAATTATTTTTAGTTCATGGCTCATTAAATAATTGATAATATTATTTCGGTATTATATCAACAGAATTGTGATATCCTTGATCAAAAACTTAAAGTACAGGTAATTTTCGTCACCAGATAAGGGGAATAACCGTGAAAATTTTAGTCTTAAACTGCGGAAGCTCATCCGTAAAGTTTCAGGTAATTGAAATAACCTCTGGGGGTATCGACGAGAAGGAGAACCTGGTTTATGCCCGGGGTTTGATTGAGCGGGTAGGGGACGACAACGCAATTGTCAACTATACTCCGTCCGGAAAAGAAAAGGTAAAGGTGGTGGAACCGATTAAGGATCATAAAGCCGCGATCGAGAAAGTCATCGCCCTCCTGCTGGATAAAGAAATCGGTATTCTGGCCGATATGGACGAGATCGAAGCGGTGGGTCATCGGATGGTCCACGGCGGAGAAGAGTTTGCGTCCTCGGTATTGATAGATGAGGAAGTTCTTGATCGGATGCGGGAATGTACAGATCTGGCCCCGCTCCATAACCCGGCAAATTTGAAGGGGTATGAGGCCAGTCGGGAAGTACTGCCTCATGTCCGCCATGTCGGGGTATTTGATACGGCCTTTCACCAGACCATGCCCCCTTCATCATACCTTTATGCCATTCCCCTGGAATACTACCGGAGGTACAAAATCCGGAGGTTCGGATTTCATGGAACCAGCCACCGGTATGTTTTTTACCGCTACTGTAAGCTGACCGGGAAAGATCCCGACCGGACCAGCGCGATTACCTGTCACCTGGGCAACGGCGCCTCCATCGCCGCCATAAAGGACGGGAAGAGTCTGGATACCTCAATGGGATTCACCCCGCTGGAAGGTCTGGTGATGGGAACCCGGAGCGGAGATCTCGATCCGGCGATTCATCAGTTTGTGATAAATAAAGAGGGGAGTGATATAGACGAATTCACCCGGATCCTCAATAAGGAAAGCGGGATGATGGGATTATCCGGGAAGTCCAATGATATGCGGGAGATAACAGAGGCGGCGGACGCGGGGGATGAAAGCTGTGCGACGGCTCTGGCGATATATTGTTACAGGTTAAAGAAGTATATCGGATCCTATTTGGCGGCGCTTAATGGAACCGATGTGGTGATTTTCACCGGCGGGGTAGGGGAGAACTCCGATTTGGTTCGGGGGGAGTCCGTTGGTTCGCTTGATTCTCTGGGAGTGGAACTTGATCGTGAGACGAACCGGGGGATGAACGGAAAGGAAGGCAAGATATCAAGTGATAGCTCCAAAGTGGAAGTTTATGTGATTCCCACCAATGAGGAACTGGTCATCGCTTGGGATACCTATGAGTGTGTAGAGGATTTAGATAGATCGTAAAGATGGCCGTTATATATTTCGTGTGGGGGTGATGATAATTATAGAGATATCGAAATTCCAAATACCAAATAAATTCCAATCCAGCCATAGCAGCGTAACTGCGACGGCTGGATTGGAATTTGGAATTTATCCCGATAAAAAACAACCGGGACAGGTTTTGGATTTTGGTGCTTGAAATTTGGGATTTTAAGAAGTGCCACCCAAAACGATTGGTAACCATATTTTTTAACCAGATAATACTAATATGAACCAGCCAACCCACTCGAAAGAGGTTGTAGAAATAATGGAGGATTTGGGTGATACTGCCCGGGAGAAAATCCAGCGGATCAGCACGGATGGCCGGGTTGGAGTGATCTTCGCGGAGATAAAAAACAATGGCGGAAATAAGTCCGATGAACCGGGTTTCCGAGCTCGGATTGAACAGATCCTCTATCTGGCCAGAAGCGGCGAGGTAGATAATTATTATGAATTCGGCGTGATCCAGATGGCGCTGGCCGTACGATCCTGGGATGTCTGGGAGAATCTCTGGCGCGAGAAGCATCCCGATCAGGGGGATAAATGGGATGTTGGTATAGATCAGAGCCTGATGCATATCTGGAGAGAAAAAGTCCGCCGGCTCTTCATCGAGCACAATCAGGAGCATGTTCTATCCATGTCGATGAGGGAGTATAAAAGAAGACTGGCCGAAGGTACCCTGAATGTAATGACTGCCGGTCAGATCGCCGATTTTTTCTATAAGGCATTTCATGAAGTTTGATATATTATTTTTCTTCTCCGATTGATGCAGCGGGACGGGGTGAAAAATAATAATGTGCAAGCCTTGAATCAACATTGCAGACCTATTTATAAGTATAATTTTCAGCCGGAGAATCCGAGTGAAAGTGAATAACTTTTCTTATCCGTCATAGTGTTTGCATCCCGAACTTGATTCGGGGTTTTAGCGAAGGAGGAAGGCACTTTTCCGCCGGAGGCGGATCAGCCTTTGGCTGAAGCGCATTTTAAACTTTAGGCACTTTCAACTTTATTAGACACTTTAAGCACTTTCTAGTACAAACGAAGTAAGTTATAAATATGAGTACCCAGTTATTATTAAGTAACATCCGCAATGTCCTGACCCGACTGGAGGAGACGATCATCTTTGAACTGATCGAGCGGGCCCAGTTCAAGCGGAATGATATTATTTACCAGCCCGGGTTTTTTGGTCCGTCCCTGGGCGGGGAGAGTCTGGTAGGGTTTCACCTATTAGAGATTGAGAAGGTACATGCCCGCATCCGGCGTTATACCAGCCCGGATGAACTCCCCTTCTCCCGCAACCTCCCTGCTCCGGTTCTTCCTCTGCTTTATTATGCCGAAAATCCCCTTCAGCCCAATACCGTCAATAGCAACGCCCGGATCCGCGGGATCTATGAAGAAGAGATCGTACCCTATATCTGTAGCTCTGGAGATGATAATCAGTATGGTTCCAGCTCAATGTGTGATGTAACCTGCCTTCAGGCTCTCTCCAAGCGGATTCATTACGGCAAGTTTGTGGCTGAGAGTAAATATAGAGATGATCCGGACGGATATCGTCCCCTCTGTGCCTCCGGTGATCAGGATGGCTTGATGAAAAAAATCACCGATCCGGAGGTTGAGGAACAAGTTCTGGAGAGGGTTGCATTTAAGGCGGATACCTATTGCCGCGAACTATCGGGAGACGGGGGAGATCCCAAAATCAATCCGGGGAGAGTGGTTGATATCTACCGACAGTGGATAATTCCCCTGAATAAGGAAGTTCAGGTAGAGTATCTTTTAACTATCGCACTAAGTTAGTGTCATAGGTGCTAACATGTTGTATCGAAATAAAAGAAACCAAGAATCTTTGAAATAATTGTTGGTGTTGATTTGACATAATTATGTTGGACTTGGTTCAAAACATAAAAGTTGCGGCGAAGCCGCTAATTTTATGGAGTAGAGATGAAAAGATTCTGCTTAATTATTTTTGTTATTGCGACTTTGATAATCAGCGGCTGTGCTTCCACACTACGGAATTCCGCCTCCCAGGGGGATCTGGCGGAGGTGAATGAGCTCATTGCCGATGGCAAGGATGTAAACGAGAAAGATGATGAAGGGTGGACCCCCATCTACTACGCGTTGAAGAACGGTCATCGCGAGGTGGTTGATGCCCTGATCATTGCCGGTGCCGATCTTAATACTCGGGATATATACGGACAGACGCCTCTATCTCTGGCGGTTGTCTACAGCAGTCTCCCCATGGCTGAACTCCTGATAGATCGCGGCGCCGATATGGATGTCGCGGACACTCTCGGTCGGACCTCACTTCACAATGCCGCTACTAAAGGTTCTCCGGAGATGGTGAGTCTTCTGGTCTGGCGCGGCGCGGATGTCAATCCAAGAAATGAGCTTGGTTGGACACCGTTGGATGTAGCCGTACGGCACGAGCGCACAGAGGTTGTCGGACCGCTCCTCTCCGGCGGCGCGATCGGTTATTCATATGAAGTGAGGCAGAAATTTCTGGAGGTGGAACGGCAGGCGGTTCCTCCAGTCGAACCGTCCCGTGGATTGGAGAGCACGTTAAAAACAGATTATGATTCTTTTAGCGAGCAGACAACGCTCTCATTGACCTTTACTATAGAGTCCCGTAAGGATGACCCTTCCTACCAGCAGTATCGGTCGATCCTGGAGGAATTCTCGGAAACTCCCGAGCAGTTTTACCGGGCCGGCAAGAAGGGGTGGTTGATTGGGCCCTGGCAGGCCGTCGCTCTAAGTACAAACGGGGACCTCTATCCCGATGTCTGGTTGAGTTTTACCATTCAAAGTACGGGTTTTTATTTTTTCTCAGACAATCCAATTGAGATAAAGATCGGCAATGTGATTGAAGATGGTATCCGGGCTGAGACCGTAAGTAACGCTGAAGATGAACTGGTAACGACCCGGGGAGTGTTTTTACTGACGAGAAGACTGATTTTAAATATACGGTCCGCTTCCACGGCGACGATCAGAGTTCGGTTTGAGAGCAAACCTCCCTTGACCTGGGAAGTTCCCGCGGGGGTGCTTAATGACTGGAAGCGATTCTTTACGGAGGCGGATAGGTTGTTCATATGATTAAACTGCTTACTTCTGATTATTGAAACAGAGAAAAGGGAGGAAACAATGAAGTATTTCTATATTTTTCTGGTCGTGATTATCTCTCTATCATCTTCGGTTGTTTTCTCCGATGAATTGGGTGGAGAGAAAGTTGATGAGAGTACCGTTGGAGAAATCCGTTTTATCGTTGATTCAAAGTCCCCGCCGTTTGCATTTAAAGAAGGCGAAGAACTGGTTGGCTTTGATATTGAGCTGGGCGAGGCGATCGGGAAGGCGCTGGGGAGAAAGGTAATATGGATCGATCAGCCGTTTGATATCCGGAATTACGCGAATATCCTGGAGGCTGACGGAGCTGACGCGGCCCTGGCCGCGATTACGATTACTAAGATCAGGAAATATTTCGTTGATTTTACCCAGCCATATTTTTCCACATCTCTGGCTGTAGCTGCCCGTCAGGACGTAAAGTGGAATCAGCGGGCTTTTGCCCGGGGATTGGAAGGCAAGACTGTAGGAGTGGCGATAGGGACTACCGCGGAGGATTGGGTTCGCCATAATTTAAAGGCCGTTGTCAAGACCTATGATTCGCCGCTCAGCCTGGTCAGGGCCTTGAATGAAGGTGGGAACCTGGCGTATGCTGTTGTGATAGATGACGTTATCCTGGATTATCTCCGGCTGCAGGGAACAACTGATTTTAAGATTGTTGAGAAAGGCCTTGTCCAGGAGGATTATGGAATCGCGGTTAGCAACGGTGCTTTCGATGTTCTTTCCGCCCTTAACGCCGCCCTGCAGAAAATCGAACTTGGCGGAGAATACGACCGGATATATGAGAAGTGGTTCAGTAAGAAACCGATCGAGGAGAAATAAGTCTTGATATCAGGACATTGCTGGATTATTCTTATAATGTAATTTTAATATAATTCGCCACCAGAGCGTTGAGGAACTGAAGAAGAGAGAACGCTGGGTATATCCCATTTCATTATTTTCTTAGTGTCTTCGCGACTTAGTGGCAAAAAAAGGAGAACTAGTATGAAGAGAAAGGTTCCGACAAAACTGCGGAAAGAAGTTTATAATATCTCTGCCGAGTGGCTGGAAGGTTTGCTTCAGGCGGATGATAACGCTCCTCCGATGAAGCCGATGTACTCCGTACTCACCAACAAGGCCGGCAAAAAGAATACCGTCCTGATTCGGCCGATTGAGGAGAAAGAGATCGACCCGGTTCTTGAGTTTCTCAAGCTGACACTGGATGCCGAGTACGATTATTATGATATCGTCGGGGCCCGGGTCTTTGCGGAATTGCTGGCGATCAAGCGGAGAAGATTGAAGGATGAGTATTTTTTCTTGGGTCTCAACAACGGCAAGCTGGTTGGTATCGCCAACGGTCGGCTGATGGATGACGAGGTTAATATTAGCCTCCATACCCTGACCTTCGAGCGTCAGGTCAACGCGGGTGGCGCCCTCTTCTATTCCAAGTGCTGGTACTGTTTTGAGGTCTGTGGGCAGGATGAGTTCTGGGCTACTTTTGAGAGCTATAATGGCTGGGTACTGGCTGGATTAAGGATGGCTCTGCCGTCCTACCCATGGCCGGACATGCAGCATGAACTGGGCGGAGCCAAGATATTCTACCTGACCCGGGATCTCTGGGAATCGACCATCAAGGAAGAATATCTCAAGCAGGTATCCCGCTCATTCTTTAAGCCGGCTTCGAAAGAGCTGATCAAAAAGAATGCCAAACTGATCATCCCCAAGACACTGGAGATATAATCCAGACCATAGATAGTTCTTAATCGAAAAGCCTTTTTAACCACGAAGAACACGAAGTTCACGAAGGAATTTGAAAAAAATAGAAAAATTATATAGTTTTATTTGTTTTTCTTCGTGTTCTTCGTGGTTAATATTTAATTTTTTGAACACCAAAAGTTGAAAATACCTTTTCGAGTATGGTCTATATAGAGGAAAGGGCGTCCCGGGATAATACCGGGGCGCCCTTTTTTGTCTCAGGATCGTGATGTGTATATCTCAGCTTATGAAATTTTATTCAGGAGCCAGGCCATATTTTCGCCTAGTATTTTCATGATGGTCATGCCTTCCGCGTCATCCTGGACTTCTTCCTTATTCAATCCGAATCCCATATTCCAATATACCGATCCGGGAACAATGACTTGATTGATTAGAAAGAATTTATTAATCGCGTCGAAGACATTTACCGCGCCAGCTCTTCGAACCGCGACCACCGCGGCGCCGACCTTACGTTTAAGCGAATAACCATTCGCGATCGCGACGAGCCCCGCCCGATCAATCAATGCTTTAACTTCAGCGCTGACATTTGAAAAGTATGTCGGTGATCCGATTATAATTCCATCCGCCTCGATCATATTCTGAAAATATTCATTTAAAATGTCATCTTTTCTGGCGACGCAGGTATTATCCCGTGCCTCGAAACATTTCATGCAGCCCAGGCACCCCCTGATATCCTTCCCTCCCAGCTGGAAGCACTCAGTTTCTATTCCAGCATTGTTTAACTCATCAAAGACCCGATTGATAAGCATGGCGGTATTTCCGTTTCTTCTCGGACTCCCATTAAACGCGATAACTTTCACGGCAGTTCCTCCCTGGCTATTATTCATACTGGTTTTAAGTCATATTGTGTGGGTTCTTGGACTTAATGACAACCACGAAGGACACGAAGTTCACGAAGAAGAAGTGTACAAGAAGCAGCCCAGCGGATTCGTCATATATTTTTCATATTTTTTGAAGATATAAGCAGAAGTAATTGTACAATAATGCTTTATGCACCCCTCCATATCGAAAGGAAGCCACCCATGGTTAATTTATCGAATTGATTCCAATCTCTTTTAAGGATTATCCTTCGTGTTCTTCGTGGTGGAAAATAGATATGGGCCCTACACAGAGTGTAAGAGAATCATATTTATTAGATTTTTTCACGAAACGAACAAAGCTTCTTCGATTATTTCTTCCAGCAGCTTCCCGGCGGATTCTTCCTCCCCGGGACTGCCGGTAACCGCCAGCATAACGCTTCCCTCCGCGCCGCCTACTCCTCCTGCCGCGACCAGTTCGGCGGTTGCTCCCGTAAGCGAATAGATGGCCTGTAGTTCGGTAATAACTTCACCGGGTACCGGCCAGAATCTGGGTCCTTGCCCGCCGGGGGAGTTGAGCGTTTCGGCTATCCTGTTCAGGTCGGTGTTGACGCGTTTCTCCAGGCCGACCGGCAGGATGAGTTTTACCCTCCTTCCGGTGACGGCCTGGAGCGCCGCGGCGATTGTTCCGCCTTTTGGGTGGCCGATGAGAATTCCGGCTCGCCCGCGGACCGGGTCAACGGCGTTGGCGCCCTTGAGGATAACATCGCCTTCTTTCAGATCGTCGGCCACGTCAAAGATGGTCTTTCCCTGGAGCCTATTACCATCGACGATCACCACATCGTCGGGAAAACCGCTCTGGTCCGCAATCCGCCCCGTTCCCCGGGCAGGTCCGGAGGGAGCCAGGGTGATCCCCCGGAAGAATCGGCGTCTGTCAAAATCTCCGGTATCGCCTATGCTATTCAGAATCTCTTCGGCCGCGTATCCGTTTGTCGTTCCCGCGATGATAACCAGAGTCCCGGATTTTAGAGCCTGTTTGACGGCCGGATGAATCGCGACCGCCTTGCCGATCAGTCGTTTTCCGGCCGCCGGTGTGATGACGTATTGCTTCATGGACCTACCTCATTTTTCTTAGACGATAAGCGGAGTCTTTCTTGATATTAGGGTATCGTCCCAATTGTTGTATGCCTCTTTTATGCTCATATAGTTTGTTCTATAAACTATTTCGTGTTATGCAAGTATGCTATTCTTTCTGACTTTGGAAGTTTCTCGATAGCGTAGCGTAACATGGTTCGCGGCATCTTACGGTAGTGTTTGGTCAGAAATCCTACTTCGGTCTCACGGTTTCGATTGCCCACTTCGCGGAGCATCCACCCCACTGCTTTGTGGATCAGGTCTTGCCGATCCCGCAGTAAGAGTCCAGCGATTGCCAATGTGTCTGAGAACTCTTCTCTCCTGATGAAGTAAAAAGTGGAGATAACAGCGATCCTTCGCTCCCAGAGACTCCCTGAGCGCGCCAATCGATAGATCGGTTTTCTGTCTCTGGTGAAGAGGTGTGCCCCCACAATCTGCGCCGCGGAGGTGTCAACCAGGTCCCAATTATTGATGAATTCTGTATGACTCAGGTAAGACCGATAGATAGCGTCTTCTTCGCTGCTATTAGCGGCAGAGGAATATTTCGCGACCAGTATCAGCAACGCCAGTAGTCGCGCTTCGTGGAAGGAAGTCTTTAGGAGCTCTAGAGTATCTCCCAGGGATATATCGCTATATTCTCGGAGACATTTCCTGAGGGTGGGCATCCGAATCCCCAGGAACCTGTCTCCTTCTCCATATTCTCTCTTCCCGGTCTTAAAGAATCGCTGTGAATGAGCCGCGATATCGCTATCACTCAACTCCCGCAGCTTCTTCATAATCTGTTTTTTATTTATCGCGCTTTCCTTTGAGTTCATGCCTGATCTTAGCGGCTCTTTGAAACGACCTGGTGGTATAAATTATAATATTCGAGACTTCATTTACTGACGGATCGAATCTGACTCCTATATCTTGCCCTAAATAGTCATATACATGATGAAATGGTTTATCAATTCTAGGTTTTCCAAATTTACGACTGACCGTGTCTTTCTTATCACCGATTCTTATGCCCGCTATGGAGCCTTTGAATTTTTTTGAACATTCGATGTGGTAAACTTTTCCGTCAAGAAAATTCAATCTTAAGCCATTCTTAGGATCGAATATGTAAAATATCCGTGAGTTTAAACATTTATTGAGATCGTCCTCACAACTTAAATCTTTAAGGTCCGCTTTAAGAGCTGCCATAGTCCTCTTTAAATTATATTTTAAGCGAATAGAAAGTTTGCCTGTTATCACAATATCATTGTTCAGCTTTATTAGGTGATAAGGCCTTTTTAAAATCTTTTTGGTGAGATTTTTATCGGTTTCAGGTTGATTCTTTTTTCCGGCCACCATTTCTTGCAGGATCGACATTGCCCCTCTGTATCTCCCGTATTAAAGGTATCTACCCTGCCGCAATAGCCACAGCGGTATTTATTTGTGATTATAATCTTATCTTTATTCTTAGCAATCCAGGAAGATCCTATATGTGGGGCGTTCTCAATTTCTTCGTATGACTGAAATGGTCCGTTTTTTGTTCTAAAGCTAACGATACTTTCTGCCAGTTCGGGGCCACACACGAGCAATCTCCTTTCTAAATTATGCGGAAGGGCAGTATTTATATCGATTTTTAAAGCGGCCGCGAAAAGATTGGATTGGCTGGTAAGAAAAAAGATAAATATGATTTTGTATAAATATTTCATTCAATAATTCCGATCCAGCCTTGAAATCTTAGATTATATATTTTGAAATCAATTTCCCTTTGGAACTATAATAGATTGCTTCGCTTCGCTCGCAATAATCTGGTTTTTGGAGGTTTCCGTTCAGCCGCTACTTGCTAAATCTTCTGAAGATAATCGGTTCATCCCATTCAAAAAGAACTCCTGCCATCTCTGAGGTAATGAGTTTTAAATGTTCTGATGTGAGATTGCCGAGCAGAATATTATTGTCTTCGACTCTGCCGGGAAGTTTTCCTTCTTCCACCAAAGTTTTGAACTTTTCTGAATCCGGCACCCAAACAACTACTTGCCGGCCGTCCTGCTTGATTCGCCCCCAGAGATACTGTTTGGGATTATCCTTATCCGGGATACTGGCGAAGATCCAATCTCCCGATTCGAGGAGATGCACTTTACAGGACTCTAACTTAACCTGCCCCTGATCCTTTTCGATCCAGGAGATCCGCAGCAATCCCTTTGCCTTGTCCAGAACATTAAATGTTAAGAATTTCTCCTCATTAATCCAGGTTCCTTCCCAGTCACTGGTTTCAATCAGGCTTGGTCTCTCGCCTATCGGTTGGGTCGTATAGACGACGTTGCAGCCGGTGATTGTTATCGCCATAATCCAGAAGAGCATAACTTTGAGATACTTCATCATCAACCCCTAACTAATTTTCGTAAGAACATTTACCTGTAACTCCTCGATCTTCTCCTCAGTATTCTTCAGGCATGCCTGCACATGGTCCGAACCACTATGCCTATCCAATAACTGCCTGCTCTCCCACTCCTCCAGAAAATATAATAATGTTGGATCATCATTGTCCCGATAAAGTTCATAGTTAATACACCCCTCATCGTTATTCAATGTCGGTTCAACCAGGCTAAAAAATTGTTCTTGAACGTAATCCGCAAACTCCCTCTTTGCCTTGATTCTGGCGACTACGGCTATTTTGGACATATCTTATCCTCCTTAATTTTAGAGATTTGAAATCAGTACTTTTTCTTCAAGAGGGTATTCTCAGGCCAGTTGAGAATACGCTCGCACGATATCATAATCGCTCACATTTGAAATGATCTTCGGCGTATAATATCCTAGAGTATATCTTTTAGAGCTACTGCTGATGCGTACATACTCCCTACTCCACAGATGAAATTTACTATTCTTAATGTCTCCATTATTTCATTCTTTGTAGCCCCGCTCTCTAGGGCTTGGATTGCTAATGATTTAATGCCATCTTCAGAATGCTTCGCGGCATCAATTGCTAAAGCAATGAGTAATTTATTCTTCTTCGAAATTTCTCCATCTTTAAATGCCAATTTATGCGCATCTCCAATCTGATCAAATAATGATAGATCTAATTCTTTAATAACATTTAATGGATTGCTATTCATTTCTCATCTCCTTGTTTTTCAATAAAGGTGACGTAACTTGTGGGAGGACGATGAAGTAAACACTCTAAGATATTAGGATTACCTATAAGTCCAAACTCTTCATAATATTTAAACATTTTGATCAGTGTATTCACTTGATAATCGCCCATCCCTTTATTCCGGGAGCTAACCTCCCACTCATCGAGAGGCACGACTTCAACATCAACTCTATGCCCCAGATACCGGCTCAAAATTTCAGTCAGCTCAATCTGTGACAGGTTTTCAGTACCGCAGAGTTCATAAATTGCTCCTTGATGTCCCGGTTCACTGAGAACCATAGCGGCAATCTCAGCTACATCTTCTAAATCAACAGAATTCAATCGAGTATTTTCAGCATAAGGTATGGGATACCTGCTCTTATTCTCGATATCGTCACAGTAAGCTAGTATATTTTGCATATACGGTGCGGGTTGGAGAATGGTGTAAGCTAAGCCTGATTCAAAGAGCAGTTCCTCAACGCGCATCTTTCGCCAATGATGCGGCATCGACTCAATCTGAGGATGGAGTACGGAATGATAAACAATATGTTCAACTTCCGCTGATTTGGCTCCCTGGATCAATATCTTCCCAATCTTGATTTCATCAGGGCTGACATTAGGGCAGATATGATAGACTGATTTAACTCCCTCCAGTGCCTGGTTCATTGTCTGCGGGGAAGACATATCTCCGGCAATAACCTCCTGGACCCCAAGATCTTGCAGGAGCTGGATCTGGCTATCTTTATGTACGAAGGCCCGAATTGTCTTTTTCCTTTTCAGCAAGGCTTGAATAACAGCTTGACCTGTCTTACCGGCTGCTCCAGTAATAAGAATCATTTCTTCCTCCCCGTAAGATAATTAGATTTCATAATCGCTCTCGTCTGGTAATGTTCTTCAGTACTCTTCATATGCAAGTGTCACCCCATCGACAGTTAAATACTTCTTAGTAATAGTAAACACGGACTATCTCCTTGAAATATTGCTATGGCGAATCCACGGAAACCCGCCCGATCGGCCGGAGCATCATTGCTCCGACTGCTCCCAATAGTGAGACTCCTCCGGCCAGCAGGAGTGCCGGAGCGAGTGATCCGGTGGCATCCGCGATCGCGCCCGCGGAGCTGGGGCCGGCCGCCTGCCCGATCCCGAAGAAGAGCGTGACGAACCCGAGTCCAGCCGCTGCCAGCCGCGGGCCGAGAAGATCGCCGCAAGCGGCGGCCATAACCGCCGGCATGGACCAGGCCGAGAGGCCGAAGAGGATTGCCGAGATGATAAACCCGGTCGGTTCGGGCCAGAGGGCAAAGAGACTGAAAGAGACCGCGTGCATCAGATAGATGAATACCAGGGCCAGTTTGCGGCCGATGATGTCGGAGACCGTCCCCCAGATCAGTCCGCAGAAGAGACTTGCCCAGCCAACTACCATAAAGAGACTCCCGGCGCCGGTCGGGGTGTACCCTCCCTCGGTAATCAGGTATTTGACGAAGAAGGTCACGTAGATGATGTAGGCGAAACCGAAAGCGATATAGACCAGGCCCAGGTGCCAGATGCGGGCGGAACGATAAACATTTCTCCATTGGACCGGTCCTGTTACGGGAGCGAGCGGCGGAGTCTCGAGATCAGCCCCCAGGGGCTGCGTGCCTCTGTCGGAAGGCCGGTCGCGGAGGAAAAGCGCGCATATCACCGCGACCGCCAGGGTTATGGACCCGAAAATAAACCAGCAGACCCGCCATCCCTCCCCCCCGTAAGAGGAGAGAACCTGGGGTACCAGGGGACCGACGAAGATGAGCCCGGCCGCCGAACCCGACACGGCTATCCCGGCCGCCAGACCTCTTCGTTTATGCGCGAACCACGCGCCCATCAGCGCCATAACCGGGATATTGCTCGCTCCGCTGCCGACGCCGGTGAGCGCCCGCCAGGCCGCCGCGGAGAGAAAACCGTCCGACAACCCCGTGAGGAGCATACTGCCGCCGGCCAGGACCAGCCCCGCCGTTATGATTATCCGCGGGCCAAAGCGTGCCGCGAGAGCACCCCCCAGAACGGCCAGGAGGAGATAACCCACCATGGTCGCGGTGGCGATGGCCCCGGCCTGGGTGTTGTCCAGCCGGAGGGAAACCTGCATAGAAGGCAGCACCGTCGTGTAGCCGAAGCGTGCCAGCCCGACCGAACTGAACGTTACCAGGATCCCGATAATCAGGATAATCCAGGCATAGTTAAAACCGGTCCGCGATGAAGTAATGATCTGCTCCTTTCGTGCCGGGGCTAAATCCCTGAGTTTAATTCCAGTTTAAAAATCCCGTGTTTCAACAGAGACGTTACTTAAAGCTGAGCTGCCCACACCTCCGGTTCGCGGACTCCCTCTTTCCAGACCTCGATCCGGTACGGCGTAATCACGATCACTCCATACTCGGGATCGTTCGGACCTTCGAAGATGTTTTCCAGGTGCGGATCCCAGAAGGCTTCGCGCTCAGTTTGATCGGTGGTGAACCGGGCCCGGCCCTGGATCTGAAGGAAAGTATCCACGTTTCTCGGGTCCGATACCCCGCAGGTCAGGTGCACCTCGGGGTTCTTCCTGATCTGCGCGACCTTCCGGGAATTTACGCGCGTGGCGATGCGGATAGTCAGACCGTCGTCTGCCCGGGGGATGACATAGCGTACCCAGGGTTTGCCGTCCTCAGAAAAGGTGGCCAGTGAAGCCAGGTGCGCGGGACGAGTGATGGCGAGAATCCGTTGCCTGATATCATTCATGAAAAACCTTTAGGAATGCTGGCGAATAAAAAATGTTTGATAGTAGTATTAGCTATTCCGGTCTGCTTGAGCGCCTTGATATCCCCTGCTCTTAAAACATGCAAGATAATTCTATTCTCTAATCTTCTTTAGTCTCTCAGAGAATTCCTACCAAGAACTCCAGTTGTGTTTGATGACCGGACAAGACAATGCCGAGGTCAATGACCTCGGCATTGTCTTGCGTTGCGGTTGTGTGATTACTTTTCAGTCCACTTCTTTTAATCCGGCTTTGATCGCCATCGCGATCTTTTCGGCGGTGATGGGCATCGATTTGATTCTGATGCCCAGGGCGTCCTCCACCGCGTTGGCTATGGATGGCATGACGGGAATCATGACGTGTTCCCCGATCCCCCGGGCCCCGTAGGGACCATCATTCTGCGGGACTTCCACTATGATGGGGATCATTTCATCGGGGATATCCAGCGCAGTGGGGATCTTGTAGTCAGTGAAGTTGGGGTTAAGAATCGACCCGTCTTCGCCGAACCGCATATCTTCATAGAGCGCGGTGGCCAATCCCTGCATGAATCCTCCATAGATCTGGCCCTCTACCAGGGAGGGGTTGATGGCCTTGCCGATATCGTAAGCCTGGGCTGTCTTTAAAACCTTTACTTTCCCGGTCTCTTTGTCTATTTCAATGACCAGCCCTCCGGCTCCCACAGTATAATGAACGTTAGGCTTCCCGCCTATCCCGGTCTCGGGATCGCCCATGGTTGAGGAGAATTCAGGCATAAACATTCCCTTACCCATGATGGGACCACCCCGGAAAGTTCCGTCTTTGACCATGATTCCGTCGATGACGAAATCTTCCAGAGCCAGCGAGAACTTCGGATTCAGGGTGCATTTTACATGCTCATCTTCCAGGTAGAGAGTGGATTTATCGTAGAGATAAGCGGCATGCACGGTATCAAATATCTGTTCCCGGGCATCCATGGCCGCTCTCTTTACGGCGTTCCCGCAGGACCAGGTCACATGACTGGCTACTGTCTGCCACTCGTAAGCGTTGCGGTCGGTATCCGGGTTTTCCGTCCGAATCTTATCTATGGGAACGGTGAGAATCTCCGCCGCGATCTGGGCCATGACGGTAAGATATCCCTGTCCCATATCGATTCCGGAGACTAGGATATTTATACTTCCATCCTCGCTAAATTTGAGGAAAGCCGCGGATGAGGCATTGGGAGGCATGGCCGGACCCTTCCAGGCTCCGGCGATTCCTTTGCCGATGACCTTGTTGGGATCGTCCGAGAATTCCTTCTTTCCGAAATCAATGGCTTTGGCCACCTTGTCGATACACTCATTATATCCGTTATCATTGATTGGCGCTCCGTAAACCAGAAGATCCCCTCCCTTGAAGGCGTTCTTCTTTCGGAACTCGACCGAATTCATGCCCAGTTTTTTGGCCATTCTCTCCATCTGGCTTTCCACGCCAAACATCATCTCAGAATAGCCGAATCCCCGGTAAGGGCCGGCTGCCGGCAGGTTGGTGTAGATGCAGAGGGAATCGATCTTGACATTGGGAATCCGGTAAGGGCCGGCCGCAGAGATACCGGAGGCATTGACGACATTGGCGCCGTATTCAACATAAGGACCGGCATCCCAGTAGTTGGATCCTTCAAAAGCGACAATAGTTCCGTCCTTTTTGGCTCCCAGTTTCAGTTTGGAGACTACGGCCTGGCGCATATAAGTATTGTAGAACTCCTGGGCCCGGGTCCAGCGGACTTTAACCGGGTTTCCTTTCACCTTGGTGGCAAAAGCGGCGGCCAGTATCTCCATGGTTACGCCGGCTTTCCCACCGAATCCACCCCCGATGTAAGGCGTGATTACCCGGACATCTTTGTGGGTAAAGCCAAGCGGGGCAAGAGCTTCAGCAAAGAGGTTGCGCTGGGTATGGGGTGACTGGGATGAGGACCATACCGTTAATCGTCCGGAGTAGTCCAGCAGACCAACAGCGTTATGGGTCTCCATACAGCAGTGAGCGTAACGGGGAACAAAGTAGGTATCCTCCACGATCACGTCCGCTTCTTCAAAACCCTTCTCCATATCGCCGACCCGGACTTTTTTCCAGTGAGCGATATTGGTCCCCGCTTTCGGGTAAAACCAGGGGACATGAGGGTATTCCTCAAGGTTGGGATGGATCAGGATGGGATCCTTTTTAATGGCTTCCATCTGATCGAAGACGGGAGTAAAAGGTTCATATTCGACTTTAACCAATTTCGCCGCCCGCCGGGCGATCTTTGGATCCCGGGCGATAACCGCGGCTACCTGTTCCCCAACGAATCGAACCACATCCTGGGCCAGGATAAAACGGTCTTTCATATAGAGCCCGAATTTATAGGGAAAATCTTTCCCGGTGATCACTTTAACTACCCCGGCCATCTTTTCCGCTTCAGAGGTGTCGACTCTGGTTACTCTGGCAAACGCTTCGGTACTTTCCACAATTTCCGCGTAGAGCAGATTGGGCCCAAATTCCAGATCGTCAACATATTGTGCCGCTCCGGTGAGTTTCTCCTTGGAGTCAATTCGGGGCAACGATTTACCGACAAATTTTAATTTTTCCATGATATCCCCCTTAATTTAATTTGCTTGAAACGTCAAGAATTGCCTCAATGATCTGTTTGTAACCCGTACACCGGCAGAGATTTCCGGCGATGGCCTCCTGTACTTCCGCTCGGGTGGGGTGAGGATTCTTTTCTAAAAATTTAGTCGCGGTCAGGGTCATCCCAGGAGCGCAAAATCCGCATTGAAAGGAGTTGTGCTCGACGAACTTTTCCTGGAGAGGAGTAAGTCCATCCTCGGAGAGGCCTTCCACGGTGGTTATCTCCTGCCCATCCATCTCGATTGCCAGGATAAGGCAACTACGGACCGGTTCTCCGTTGAGAAGTATGGTACAGGTGCCGCAGTCTCCTCTTTCACAGCCGATCTTGGGGCTTTTGACTCCCAGCTTATCTCTTAACACATAGAGCAGTATATCGTTTGGTTCAACATCGACGGAGCGGAGTTCTCCGTTGATCGTGAGTGTTATTGTTTTTTTCATCGCATCTCCTAAAACAATTGAAACCACGAAGTGTACGAAAGGGTTTAGAGAAAGAGTTGAATAATTTTTTTAGCTATTTCTTTCTTCGTGTCCTTCGTGGTTAAATTAAACTCGGTTTAAATAACGCTGGTTCCGTATTCGGTCCCTTCGCCTTTTAGTCTGGCCGCGGCTTCTTTTAATCCCCGGACCAGCATCACCTCGGCCATGTGCATCCGGTATTCTCCGGAGGCGCGTATATCGGCTATGGGGGAGATCTCTTTCTGAACGAGATTTTTCGCTTCCTCGATCAACTCATCGGTGAGTTCTTTCCCGTTCAGTAATGTCTCTATCTTCTCCGCCCGGGCGGCGACCGGCCCCACCGCGCAGAAGGCGATTCTATATTCATTATTCTCCAAGGCGAGGATTCCGACTCCAACCTGGGCCAGATCTTCTCCCCGGTAGCGGCCGAGTTTAACGTAGCAGCCGCCCTGTTTTCCCGTTATCTCGGGGATGGTAACGCCGATCACAATCTCGCCCGGTTGCAGGGCGTTTTTCTTGGGGCCGGTGAACCATTCTCTTATGGGAATGGACCTTTCCCCGTCTTCCCCCTGGACTAGAACTTCCGCCTCATAGTCCAGTAGAGGAGTTCCGCTATCAAGAGAGGGGACGGCGGAACAGATATTCCCCACCAGGGTGGCCCGATTACGGACTCCGCTGGAGGCGACTGTCTCGGAGGCTTCCAGAAGGAGAGGGAATCTCTCCCTGACCACCGGGGAGTTGATCAGTTCGGTGAAGGTAACCAGGGGGCCGATGAAGAGTTTCCCCTCCTTCAGTTCCAGTTTCTTCAGTTCATCGATCCCCTTGAGGTCAATGACGGCCTCGGGAAATTCAATCTCGTCGTTGATCTTGACCACCAGGTCGGTTCCTCCGGCTAGGGCTCGTCCTTTCTCTCCATATTTCGCGGCCAGATTTATTGCCTCATCGAGGCTTGCCGGCTTGAAATATTCAAATTCATGCGCTATTGCCATTTCTGACCTCCTAATTTTTATAGTCCCCCCACCTCGGCCCCTTTTAAGAACCGCTAATCTCGCAAATCTTCGCGAATTTGAAAACTTGAAAAACTATTCTGGCTTAGCGGAGGTTTTTCACTGTCAACTGACAACTGTCAACCTTCCTTCCCCTCGGCCCCATAATGAATTTCCAATGGCCAACTGCCAATCACCAATTCCCAAATTTACTTTTGACGTCGGTCATTCGCATTTGGAGATTGGTTATTGGTCATTGGATATTGGACATTCCTCTTCCCTCGCCGCTCCCTCTTTATGAACTACGAATTACGCGAATTTCACGAATTTAAAAACTGTAAACAAACGATCCAAACTTAGCTGGTTTTTCTGCCGTCAACCGACAACTGTCAACTGACAACCTTCTTTTCCCTCGGCCCATAATGAATTACCAATGGCCAACTTCCAACCTCCAATTTCCAAATTCACCTTCGACAATGGTCATTTGCATTTGGACATTGATTGTTGGTCATTGGATATTGGACATTCCTCTTCCCTCGCCACTCCCTCTTTATGAACTACGAATTACGCGAATTTCACGAATCTTCGTTAATGTAAAAAACTTAGCATTACCACGCCAGGCGTGACAATGTAAGCTTTCAATAAACCCCGTCCTCTCGTAGGCTGCCTTTAGGCTGCCACCCGATGGCGACCTGAAGGTCGCCTCTACGAGCACAGGGCAACGTGGTTCACTGAAACCTTACGTGACAATAAGTTAAATGTTTGGACAAGAATCTCTTAACACTCAACTTAAACCGGTCAATGTTGAGATGGGTTCAAAATCAAAAGAATCCTCCCCCGGCGCGGAGCGTCGGGGGAGGATTCTTTTAGTTTATTCCTTCCAGGCGACGAACCGGGCCCAGCAGGAGGCTAACTCCATGCCTTTCTGGATGAAGCAGCCGATGAAGTAACGTCCGCTCCCCAGTCCCAGCAGGTCCTTGCCGAGGTTTTCGGCGTGGATGATCCCCTTGGGGAAGAGGTTCAGGTGCATATCCTGATAGTACTTGTCCAGCGGGTACATTTCGTCCCAGTCCTTTCCGAAAGCTTCCTTCAGTTTCCGGTCGGCTTCCTCGAATGTCTTGGGATGCCAATCGCGCTGTATGGTGTTCATGGGATGTTCCATGGCCACGCAGTCTACGCCCAGCCACTTAATCTCCTTTTTCAGACACCAGTCGGCGAAGTCCGGCGACGGGCCCGGGTGACGGATCATATAACGGAATTCATCTGAATCCTTACTCATCCAGCCGTACTTGCAATAGCCGGTCTTGATAATCAGGATGTCGCCTTTCTTGACATCAACCACCTTCTCGACCATCTCCGGGGTATAGACGCTGGTATCGCTGACCATACTGGAGATATCGGCAATAGCTCCATGGCCGATCCAGAAGTCCATCGGAGTTTCGCCGATGGTCCGTCCGCCCATATGGAAATGCTTCTCTCCGTCCATATGGCAGGCCAGGTGAAAACTGGCCTTGCAGTGCGCGTTGTTGCGTCCCAGGCCGAAATATTGGCCTCCGACCCGCTTGGTGTACTGGACGATCAGAGGAATGTAGTTGGCCCATTGCGGACACTGGACACTGAACGGAATCGTCATGTCGTACATCTTCTCCCGTTTCATCCGGCCGAAGAAGGCCTTGTCGCTCATCCCCTTGGGCGGCTGCACGGCCACTACCCGCGACCAGGCCGATTCAACCTCGCAGAAAGGGACCGGGTGGATCATGATCCAGGCCCGCTGGTTCTTCAGTTTCTTTATCTCTCCACCGAGCGACTCGGCCAGCAGCAATCCAGCTTTCGGCATCCTGCTGTGGGTCAGCTTGTAGTATTTATCCTGGGGGAACATCTCGTCCCAGGTCTTGCCGTAATCTTTGATGAGTTTCTTTTCCGCTTTTTCAAACTCGCGTCCGTGCATATAGCGGATGTTGGTGTTCATCGGGTGCTCGGCGCAGCCGCAGTCGACACCGATGACCTTGATCTTCTTCTTCAACGCCCACTCGAAGAACCCGGGCGCCGGGCCTGGATGGCGGACAAGATAACTGAACTCCTTGCTGTCAATGCCGCCCTGGGCTTTCTTGTTCTTGACATCCGGCTGATCATAACCGTATTTGTGATAGCCGGTGTTGATGATCAGGATGTCGCCTTCCTTGACCTTCACCTTGCTCTCGATCATCTCCGGGGTGTAGAGGCTGTAGTCCGAGACATCTTTGGAGATATCAACGACCACACCTTCGCCGCAGACATCTTCCAGCGGGATGTCGGCGATTGACCGGAGGCCGGAATGGAAGGCGGTGGGGCCGACCAGGTGGGTTCCGGTATTGTTGGACCACTCGATCAGCTGGCCGTTAGCGCCCAAGCCGCCGATAAACGATCCGGTTACGCGTTTGAAGAACTGGATCTGAAGCGGCGATTCGCCGGGCCAGGGCGGCGTGAAGATGCTCAGCGCCTGGGTCAGGTCATACCACTTTGCTTTACTCAATAACTCAATTACACCCTTACTCATAACAACCTCCTTTTTTGCTACTAAGACAGCGCCTTAGTGCATTAGTTATTTATGCATATTTGGCCGCGAAGGCTTTAATAGCGTCTGTGAAGACCTTCATCGGGGCGTCGCATAAGCCCGCTCCGACCTGTCCGACTCCCGGGTCTTTGTGGGCGACGCCGGTGTCGATGAAGGGGGGAAGGTTCTTCTCCACTACCTTCTTGATATCGATCCCGGTCGGGGTCCCCCGGAAGTCCATGGAGGGGATCTGGTATATGTTATTCTCTCCGATCGTGATCTCGTACATATCCATAGTTTTGGAGAGGGCTAGATCGTAAGTACCGCCGACGAAGAGAACGATGGCGGGGGACGCGGCCAGTGCCGATCCGCCGATTCCGTAGGTCTCCATGATGGCACTGTCTCCGATATCCCGTCCGACATCTTCCTTGGTGAATCCAGGGAAGAGAAGCACGTCCGGAATCGGCGATTCGCAGGTGAACCACTCTTTTCCAAGACCGCTGACCTGGATTCCCCAGTCGGTGCCGTTCCGGGCCATCACGGTGACCATGGTGCTCCCTTCAACGTTCTCCGCCCCCATCAAGCTGACCTTGGCGCTGGTCATCGCGAAGCCTAAGAAGGTGTGGATGTTGGACTCCATAAACTTCAGGGCCTCTATGGTCTCCGGGAGCTTATTCTGATCCAGGGTCTCCAGAATATAGGGGGCGGTTTTAGTGAAGAGGATGTAGGATGCCGCCCGGCTCCGGTTATGGAGTTCATCACCCATCTGGATGGCCTGGGCCATGATATTCTTGAGGTCGATCTTGCCGGCCTTATGGATCGCTTTCTGGTAGACCGGTCCCAGCACTTTTTCCATCCAATGGAGCCGCTCGATGACTTCTTCGTCATAAGCTCCCATCCGCAGTACCTTGCCGATGCCCTCGTTGAGACTCTGATAAGCCCGGTTGCCGGTGACCTCATCTTCGGTTACGATCATCGGCATTGAAGGGCAGACAATACCGGCCATCGGGCCGACCGTGTCGTGATGGTGACAGGGGTCGTACTCGATATCGCCGGAGGCGGCCAGTTCTTCCGCCTCTTCCACGGAGTTGGCCATCCCTTCGTAGATCAGGGCTCCAATTGTGGCGCCGCGCTGCGGACCGCACATCCTGTCCCAGGTGACTGGGGGACCGGCGTGAAGGATCAGGTTCTTCTTCATCCCCGGCACGCACTCGATCGCCGGCTGGATATCAACCCAGAACGGTCGCGCCTCCAGCAGCTTTTTCAGTGCCAGTTCATTGGCTTTTTCTATATTTACCATGACTTGCCTCCTTATAGATTAGCGCCTTCGGCGCGAAATTAAATGTTTTATTAGCACCTTGGGCGCCAATTTAGTTTTGTACAGGGTTACAGTGATTATTGGTATCTCAACGTATAATCTATTTCTACAATAGTCAACAGGAATAATGATTATTTTTGTATATTTTTACTATATTTTTCGGGCAAAATGGTAAAATAGTTGGAGTTAAAAAGGAGGCGTACTATGCGAAAAATTGGTTTTTTAGTGCCGGGGTTGATCCTGGCAGGAATGCTCTCGATTGGTTGGGCGGAAGAACCCCGGGTTGAAATCAAAGAAGTGCCGGAGAGCCATGTAGTCTGGGTTAGGGCTCAAACTCCTATCCAGCGGATGGGGCCGACGATGGGACGGGTCTTTGGAGAAATATTCCGTTATCTTGGTCCGAAGGGGATTCAACCGACCGGTCCGCCGGTGGCGGTCTATTATTCACCACCCGATTCTACGACGATTGATTTAGAAGTCTGTGTTCCGGTACCGGCCGATGTAACCGGAGATGAGAACGTTAAAGTAAAAACTCTTCCCGGGGGGAGGATGGCCTCGCTGATCTATGTCGGCCCGTACCGAAATATCGGTCCTTCCTATTCGGCTCTGACTCAATGGATAGAGAAGAACGGGTACCGCCAGACCGGTCCCCCCCGGCAAGTTTATCTCAAGGGACCGGAGTCAACATCCGACCAGAGAGAGTACCGGACGGAGATACTCAAGCCGATAGAGAAGAGATAGGTATTACAATCCGAACATGAACTTAGCTTCGCAACTAAATAAACCGCGAATCTCGCGAATCTTCGCTAATTCAAAACAAAAGAACTACAAATTTGCTTTAAAATAAGCCTGCAATATCAGCTGAATGCTTGCACATTCTTATTTTTTCGCAGGAAAAATAAGATTATTGTTTATCGCATTCGGTTAAAAAATCGTCCAGTTCCTTTGCTACATCCTCAACTTTAAAATTAGGCATATCAAAACCGGCCCCGATCATGGGGGGCATTTCGAGATTACTTTCCTTAATCATATCGACCAGTGTCGACATAAACGCGCCTTTAGCTTCTATTACCGGATAATCACTGGCCGGTATCTCCGGCTTTCCGCCCCATTCCGGATTGCTTCCCGACCATCTCAGTCCACAGGATGGACTTCCATCCAGGCCGATCAGGATAACTTTGAATCCATTCTCCTGGTACTCCTTAATCTGATCGATAATGGGGGCAAGCAAATTTCTCGCCAGGTTAATGAACCCCGGGGTGAAATACTGTTCTCTGACGAACCACCACCGATGGGTGCCGGCGTAGATAGTCTCCGGGCAGGGAAGCTGCAAAATTCCATAGTCATGATCTCTCAATAGATCGATAATCTCTCCCACCATAGCAGGGAAGAACGCGAAACCATTTACTTTAGCGTTCTGGTTAAGCAAACAATGGGCCACCAGCGCCACTTTTTTTGCTCTCTTGTCTTTCTCCAACATTGACTTGATCCTCCTATATAATATATTAGCGCCTTCGGCGCCAATTTAGTTTTGAAAAAAGACCGCATATTTCTGTTATTGCGGTACGAAAATAAATTTGATTCTCAATCGTTTTGTGTGGGTTAAAAGAATAATTTAAACCACGAAGGACACGAAGATCACGAAGGAGATGTGAATAGAAAATAGCCTTACCTCTCTGGTATGGGTTGCCATACCAACTGCCCATTTAATGTAGTTGTCTGTACTGCGATTACTTGTATTAACCTATGCATTGAAAACAATTAAACCGCGGTTGATTTTCCGAATCGGTTTTCATCTATATGAGTATTTAACTTCGTGATCTTCGTGTCCTTCGTGGTAAATAATATATATTGCTACCCACACAAGATAACTGATAACCAGAAACAAAAACACCCCGCGACAAAGGTTGGATCGTTCTCCAATGTACCTTGCCGCGGGGAGTTTTTCACTCTCAACTTATCTCTTCAGAGATAAACTTTAATTAGTCCCATCCGCCGTTATGTAACCGGCGGATGGGTCCAATTAAAACTCACCGCTGATGTTAAAAGGTACTATTTTGGAGGTACTACACCGGGGATGTAGTAGTCCATCTCTGAAAGCAGATTTACGTCTGAGGGCATCTCACCGGCGGGACTCATTATTTTCCCAGTCTTACCGTCGACAAGCTCAAAAAATTCAAACGGATCCCATTCGCCGTTCAGCATCTCTTCTCTCCGACTTCTGATTATCTCCACCTCGGCTTTCGTCATCTTCTTTCTGGCTTTAGGACTGATTGAATCGATGCCTAACCGGCCGTTATTCGCTATGTCCACTACCGGGATCAATCCATCCGGGGTATAGAGAGGTTCTTCCATTCCGATGAAATATAGATTTCTCGGGTGCGTTTCTCCCTTCATATAATCGCTGAGGACCCGATCTATGATCACCTGCCAGTTCCAGATGTAAGATGTCGCGACAGTGTCCTCATCCGCCCAACCCAGCGCGGTGAGATCCGCGTCCTTGCCGATAAACCAGATCCCCTTTTCCTTGGCTACTGTGACGGGCGCCGAGGAGTCTGAACCGGGATTGGAGAGAACATCTACTTTGAAGTTGTTGATCAGCTTTTCGCTGACCTCTTTCTCGGTCGGCGGGTCATACCAGGCGCCAACATAACTGCCAAGATAAATTTTAGCTTTTGGGTTGACTGTTTGCACCCCCAGGGTGAAGGCGTTGACCTTTCTGACATTCTGTACGGCGGGGAAGGCTACAACCAATCCAATGGCATTAGTCTCGGTTATCGCTCCGGCCACAATACCGGCCAGATACTGGGATTGATACTGCCGGCCAAAGTAACGGATCCAGTTCTGTCCTCTCGTCTCGGTATCACTGGCGATGTTTCCCATAAAGTAGACATTGGGATACTTTTTATAGATGGCTTCAATGGGGAGAGCCATGAACTCGGCGTTGGAGATAACTATATTGGCTTTTTTGTTTTCTATGAAATCCTTGGCCACCGCGATGGTGCTGTCCGGTCCGACATTCTCCTGGTAAAGATAATCCAGCCAGGGATATTTCTTGTCAAGCCACTGGCATGCCGCGTGAAATGATCCGCACCAGGAAGCTCCCGATGTGGGGGAGAAATGTTCTACAGCCAGGACAATGTGTCGGGGGCTATTGGCCAGATCAGCCGCCTGAAGGCTGCCGGCCATACCAATGACTGCCAGGGCGGCAAACATGGATATGACCCACCAGGTTGAGATTCCTTTTTTATTCATGACTGAAACTCCTTTCTAAAATTTTTCCCCGGCAGAACCGGGGCACCTTTTAGTTATGAAAATTATCGTCATTTCTACCTAGTGCAAAGTCTCTCCATATATCTCCCTCCTGTATAAGATTGATTTCTTATTTGTTTACAGTCAGTGTCTTGCCATGCATAGCCCTCCTTTTAGGAAAAAATTATTGTTTAAAATATCATAAGTGTTATCTGAATTAAAAATGGTCCTTAATCATTATGAATGTATGGTTTGCCAAGCGCGGCCGGCCGGGCCGCCCCCAATCTCCGGCTGATTCTTTTTGAGGAGATAATTATTAATATAATAATGGTAGCGATAAACGGAATCATCCGATAAAAGTGGTAGGAGAGGGCGGGCAGCCAGGGGATTATTTCCGTTGAAGATAGAGCGAAGTGCCAGAGAAATCCAAGCAGAAACGCTCCCATGATTAAAATCCTGGGTTTGCCCATCGAAAAGAAGACTATTGCCAGGGCGATCCATCCGCGACCCATGGTTGGATTGGGAGACCAGATTGGATTATAGACCAGCATCAGATAAGCTCCCGACAGACCCCCTAAAGCGCCTCCGATTATTACACATAAGTACCGTATCTTCTCGACACTCAATCCTGAGGCGGCCGCGACATAGGGATCTTCTCCCACCGACCTGATCTCCAGACCAATTCTGGTCTTAAAGAGAACGAACCAGACCATGAATACAATCGCCAGGCCTATGAAGAACATGGGGGTAAGTCCCCCGAGAATCCCGTCCATTTTCGCCCCTTCCGCCAGCGGACCGGAGAGGGGGTTCCCAATGTATGTGGTAAGTCCCAGCGCGAAAATCCAGATTCCCATACCGCTCACTACCTGGTCCGCCTGAAGTGTAATGGAGAGGAAACCATGGATGAGACCGAAGAGCGCTCCCGCGGCGATTCCGGCTCCAAAACCAAGCCAGGGGTTTCCGGTCTCCCCGGCAACAATAAACGCGCCCAGCGCCCCAACCAGCATCAGCCCTTCCAATCCTACATTGAGTATTCCCGATCGTTGATCGAGCAGTTCGCCGATCGCGGCGAAGAGGAAGATCATAGACGCTTGAATACCAGCTACTATAAATACCCAGTTCATTGTGTTTCTCCGTCGGTCGTATTGATCTCTCTAAAGCAGGTAAATTTTTTGCGGTAAAAAAACTGGCCCGCTACCAGAAAGATCATCAGTATTCCTATCAGAGCCAGATCCGCTCCATAACCCATACCCAGCCTCCCCTGAAGAGCCAGCGTCCCGACCTGCATTCCGGTGAATAGGAAACAGACCACAATGGCCGCCATGGGATTCAGGACGCTTATCAGTCCGAATACTATACCATAATAGGCCCAGGTTCCGGGCTTTCCGGCGAAATAGCGGTGAATTCTGTAAACCCCGGCAATTCCGGCTACCTGATGGATCCCCGCGAGAGCGGCCAGCGCCCCCCCCATGAACATGGTAACCACCCCGATCTTGACACTGCTGATACCGGAGTATCTGGCGGCGTTAGGATTGGCTCCCATGAGTCTTATCTGATATCCGAAACTGGTTTTAGATAAGAAAAAATACAATATAATGCCCAGGGCAATAGCCAGAAAGATGGAATAAGGAATCAATGTATCGGAGATCATCGGCAGGCGGGCCGCGTGGGGAAGCTGGGTGCTTTCCGGTCTTCCGCTTCTATCCATCCAGGGCCCTTCGATTAGATACTTAACTAAATAAAACATGATTAAGTTAAGCATGAGCGCTACCACTATTTCGTTGACATTCATCTTTTCCTTGAGATAGCCGACAAACGCTCCCAGGATACCGCCGCTGATGATTGCCGCCAGTATCATGAGCGGAATAAGAATTTCGGCGGGAAGTCCTTTGCCCCATATCCCAACCCCCACCGCTGAAATCATACCCATATAGAGCTGGCCGGGAGCCCCAACATTCCAGATACCCCCCCTCATGGGGATGATGAATGCCAGTGTGACAAAAAGCATGAAAGACATTCTTCTTAAGGTGAGTTCAATCCCGGAATTGGTAGTAAAGGCATAGGAGAACATCTCACGGTACCCCACCAATGGATTGATTCCCTCTTTCAGAAAGAAGGCGCAAAATGCTATCAGGGTCAGGATCACCGAAAAAAGCGCTATCCTGGTCGCGTCTAAAGTTGTGAATTCCACCCGCTCTTTGAATTTAATCCTGTAGGGGCCAACTTTCATATTACTCGTTCTCCTCATCCAGACCGGACATTAACAGTCCAACTTTATCTTTATCTATGTTATCCCGGGAGAAATTTCCCATCAATTTTCCCTCGTAAATTGGAGCGATCCTATCTCCCAGGGCCAGAACTTCATCAAGATCCTGGGAGACGAGAATGATTCCGGTTCCTTCTTTTTTAAGTTCCAGCAACTTGTTCTGGACGAATACCGCGGCCCCCACGTCAAGACCCTGAGTCGGGCTGTTGACAATCAGAAGCCGCGGCTTGCATAAAAGTACCCGGGCCAGGATAAGTTTCTGTAGATTTCCTCCCGACAACTGCCTGGCCTTGTCATGGTGCCCCGTAGCCTTCACATTAAATTCCTCAATGGCATCATCCGTGTGCTGACAGATCTTCGCAATATTCATCACTCCAAAATGTGAGTAATCATCGAGGAAATAGAGGTTCATTGCCATATTATGACAGAGGGAGAAATCCGCGATCGATCCCATTCCGGCGCGATCGGCAGGAACGTATCCTATCCCCATCTTCCATCTCTGCTTGATGGAGGTTCTGGTGACATCTTTCCCATGAAAAATTATCTTTCCCCCGGTAGGTTTGCGCAGTCCAATGAGAAGTTCAGTTAGCTCATGCTGTCCGTTCCCAGCTACACCCGCCAGCGCGAATATCTCACCCTCCCGGACGGAGAATGAGAGATCAGTCACCGCCGGGAAACCCTTGTCATTAAGCGCGGATAGGTTCTCCACCTTAATAATCTCTTTCCCCGGGGTTACTTCGGGTCGATTCAAGTCGAAGAGAGTCTCTTTCCCCACCATCCCTCTGGCGAGGCTCTCCTTGGTAGCCTTGCTGGTTTCAACCCGATCAACTACCTTCCCATTTCTCAATATAGTTATCCGGTCACTTATCTCCAGTACTATGGGGAGTTTGTGCGTGATGAACGGGATGACCGCCAGACCGCTTTCGACCATATCCTTGAGAGATAACATCAGCTTTTTTGTTTCAGGAGGGGTCAGGACCGAAGTTGGTTCATCAAGAATAAGAAGTTTCGCCCCCAGATACAGAGCCTTGATAATCTCGACTATCTGTGCTTCGCCCGCGTCAAGCTGCCAGACTTTAGCGTCCAGGTCTATATTGAAGCCGAATCGTTCCTCAATCAGGCTTACTTCTTTTTTTGCCCGTTTTTCATTTACAATCATCTTGGTGTCCGGGTGACCGAGCATTATGTTTTCTATGACTGTATGAGCGGGGATGAGTTTTCGGTTTTGATGGACCATCCCGATCCCCGCTCCAAAGGCGTCATGCGGAGATTTGAAGTTGACTCTCTTCCCCCGGATATAGATCTCGCCTTCGGTCGGCTGGTATAGCCCGTAGAGAATATTCATCAGGGTGGTTTTTCCCGCTCCGTTCTCACCGAGCAGGGCATGAATCTCCCCGGCCTTTATGCTGAAGTCTACCTTGTCATTGGCGAGAACTCCCCCGGAGAATCTCTTGGTGATCCCTCTCATCTCCAGGAGCATTTCCGTCGGCTCCGGATCAATCGTGGGATTTTCTTCTTGGGTAATCTGGTTATTCACTGTTTGATCCTGGTTAAATAAGTATTTTGAAGAATGTCATCTAAAACCAAGGCTTAATTAAACATTAAAGACACAAAAAAGACAATAAATAGTTAAGGAAAACGGGGATAGAGCAGAGGGAAAATCCCTCTCAGTTCAGTATAAAAGAATCCTCTTGATCTCCACCATTCATAAGGGGGAATGAGGGGTCCCGAATACTGCCCGGTCGGGAGTGACATTCTTGTTCTTAAACGATATAATTCCCGTATTATGATGGAGCGATTTATTCTTCCCTGGAGTATGACTTGAGCATCGCGGCCGGATAGCTGGCCTTGCGGGCAACCAGGACCAGCATCACTATTGTAATCAGATAGGGGAGCATCAGGAATATCTGATAGGGTATGTGCAGCCCCAGCATGGGCAGGCGAAGCTGGAAGGCGTCGATCAGCGAGAAGAGCAGGGCCCCCAGAAGAACCTTGCCGGGTTTCCAGTTGGCAAAGACGATTAGAGCGATACAGACCCAGCCTCTCCCGGCGACGGTTCCGAAGGTAAACATGTTGTTCTGGGCGATAGTGAGAAAAGCTCCTCCCAGGCCGATCAGTCCTCCCCCGATTATCAGGCTGAGGTATCGGATGCCGCTGACATTTACTCCCATGGTATCCGCCGCGGCCGGGTTCTCTCCGCAGGTCCTGATCTTCAGCCCCAGGCTGGTCTTGAAGAGCACCCAGTAAGCCGCGGGGATAGAGAGGAACGCAATATAGACCAGGAGGTATTGGCAGAAGAAAGCTTCGCCGATCAATGGTATTTTGCAGAGAAGCGGGATCCGGATGACCTGGAACGGATCAACTATCGGGGGTACTTTCGGCGTACCGACGATCAGCCGATAGAAGTAGTAGCTGACCCCGGTGCCGAAGAAGGTCACCCCGATACCGGATACATGCTGGCTCAACCCCAGAGTGACCGTCAAGAATGCCATTAGAATGCTCAGGATCATCCCGCAGAGAATTGCCGCTATCACCCCCACAAGGAGGGAACCGGTCAGGTAGGTTCCGACAAAGGCCGACATCGCTCCCATGGTCATGATCCCCTCGATGCCCAGGTTCAATACCCCGGACCGTTCATTAAAAAGCTCTCCCAGGGTACCGAAGATGAGCGGAATTGAGATACGGATAGTCGCGGCCAGCAGGCCGGCTATAAATGTATAAGTTAGGATCTGATCCATAGACTTAGCGCCTCCGACGAGAAGATAATAATCTGTAATCGGTGATCGGTAATCGGTTGTCGGTAATCAGTGATCGGTGATCGGTAATCGGTAATCGGTACACCACGCCCGGGTGCCCAGCGAAGGCGTACTGATTACAGATTACTGCTTACTGATTACCTGCATTTCCAGTACGCCTCATCCGGTTACCTGGTGAAGGCGCACTGATTACTGATAACTGTTTACTGATTACCAGCTTTTCTACTGATTACTTTTTTCTATATCTCAATATTTTGTTAACACGAAATTATTTCCTGCTTATCTTGACTTTGTACCGATTAAGCAGAAGAACCATCAGCATGGTAATCAGGGTCAGGCCCTGCATGATATCGCTGATATAGACCGGCACCCCGGTATATCGGCTCATGGTCTGGGATCCGGTGAAGATGACAGCGAAGAAGAATGAGGCCAGAATAACCCCGAGTGGCTGGAGATTGGCCAGCATGGCGATAGCCACTCCGTAGTAGCCGTAACCGCTGGAGATGCCGTCTATCAGGTAAAACTGCATGCCGCAGACCTCTCCCACTCCTGCCAGCCCGGCCAGGCCGCCGCTGATGAAGGCGGTCGCCAGCAGGGTCCGTTTTACATTAATGCCCCCGTACCGGGAGGCCTGAGGGTTAAATCCCACCGCCCGGAGCCGGTAGCCCAGCTTGGTGTACTTGAGCAGTATAAAACAGAGTATCGCGGCGGCGATGGCGATAAGAAAGCCGATATGAAATCTCCCCGGCGGGAGGAGCCGGGGCAAGATGGCGGAGGGAATAATTGATGGTGAGTGAGGCCAGCCCGAGATGGGATCGCGCCAGACGGTATCGAGGAGCGCCCTCATCAGGAAGATCACCACATAGTTCAGCATCAGGGTGGTCACCACGTCGTCCGCTTTGAATTTCACCTTGAGCCAGGCCGGAAAGATCGCCAGCAGACCACCGGCGACAAAGCCGGCCATGATAATAACCGGTATCTGAATGAAAGGGGATGAGCTAAGCGGGAGTATTCCAATCCAGGCCGCCGCCATCGCCCCCATGTAAAGCTGTCCTTCCGCCCCGATATTCCAGAACTTGGCCCGGAAGGCGATGGTTACGGCCAGTCCGGTCAGGCACATCGGGGTCATCTTGATCAGTGTCTCCAGAAAGGCGAACCGGGACCCCAGTGATCCCTTGAAGATCAGCCAGAATGCCTGCGGAACATTGGTGCCGGTCAGGCCGATAAATATACCGCTGATCAGAAAAGCCAGCAGTATCGCCCAGACCGGGAGGAGAGCCCGTTTCCAGAGGGTGAGGGGAGGGCGCTTGACAAGTTTAAACCGCATTAGCTCTAACCTCCTCTTGGTTCTCCAGGGGAGAAGAATCCTTGATCCCCATCATCAAACACCCCAACTTTTCTTTTGTCGCCTCCTCGGCAGAAACAATCCCCATAATCTCTCCTTCATACATAACGGCAATAATATCGCTGACCGCCAGCAGTTCGTCCAGGTCCTCGGAGATGAAGAGAATTCCCTTCCCCTCCTCCCGCTCATCTTCCATCAACCGGTGAACAAAGCTGACCGCGCCGATATCGAGGCCGCGGGTAGGTTGGGCCGCCAGAACAACGGTGGGGTCCATACTCAGTTCCCGGGCCAGGAGCACCTTCTGAATATTTCCCCCGGAGAGGGCACGGGTGGTGGTCTTGGCCCCGGGGGCCCTGATATCAAATTTTTCAATCAGTTCCCCGGCATTCTCCATAATCTTCGGCCAACTCAAAAAGATGCCCCGGGAGAAGGGCGTCTGCCGGAGTTTCTCCATAACCAGGTTCTCAGCAATATTGAAGTCCATAACCAGACCGAGCCGGAACCGGTCCTCCGGAATCCGGGCCATCCCCGCCTCTACCAGCTTTACCGGCGGCTGGTTGGTTATATCGTTACCTTCCATAATGATATGGCCGCTTTCCACGTGCCGTACGCCCCCCAACGCTTCGGCCAACTCCCGTTGGCCGTTCCCGGAGACGCCGGCAATCCCGAGAGTAGTACCTTTATTTAACGTCAGGCTCAGGTTCTTAACGGCCGATAATCCCATGTCGTTCTTCACGGTGATGGAGTCAATCTTCAACAGCTCGCCTTGGAATGTGACCGGCTTCTTCTGGAGTACGAAAGACTCATCTGATCCGACCATCATCGCGGCGAGTTTTTCTTTGGTGGTCTCAATTGTAATCTGTTCCCCGATCCTTTTTCCCCGGCGAAGAATTACTGAGCGGTTGGTAACCTCCATCACTTCGTTGAGTTTGTGGGAGATAAAGACAATCGAGAGACCGTCCTTAACCAATTGTTTAAGTATATTGAAGAGCCCGATTACCTCCTGCGGAGTCAGGACCGCGGTCGGTTCATCGAGGATCAGGAGCTTGACATCCCGGTAGAGGGCCTTAAGAATTTCTACCCTCTGCTTCTCTCCGACTGAAAGCTGCCAGACTTTCGCGTCCGGATCGACCTCCAACCCGTAGCTCTCACTTAAATTCCGGATTCGTTCTTTGGCCCCGCGGTAATCGACGATTCCCCGCGGGCTGCTCTTCTTATCGCCGATGATAATGTTTTCCACCACCGAATGGTGCTCGACCAGGTTAAAGTGCTGGTGGACCATCCCGATCCCGTGATGGATCGCGTCCAGCGGAGAACGAAATGAGACCTCTTCTCCCTCAACCTGGATTGTGCCCGAATCCGGCTGATAGAGCCCGAAGAGGATCTTCATCAGGGTGGTCTTGCCCGCGCCGTTTTCTCCCAGCAGTCCGACAATCTCATTGGGATAGATCGTAAGATCGACGTGGTCCCCGGCTTTGACGTCCAGGAACTGCTTGCAGATCCCGCGCATCTCCACCAGGGGAGGGGTAGTTTGTTTGGATGAATTATTCTTAGACATAATCCAGATTTAATTAAACCACGAAGGTCACGAAGAACACGAAGGGAGACTGAAATAAGATAATCTCTTCGTGTTCTTCGTGTCCTTCGTGGTTAATCACATGCTTTGTTACAAGAAATCACGCCGCGTTATTTTGTATCGAACTTCGCGGTGTCTTCGTCGATCGAGATCCGGAGTTTCCCGTCCATGATCTCTTTCGTCTTTGCTTTAACTAGGTCCTTTACTTCCTTGGGGAGCTTCTTCTCGAAGTTGTGGTAAGGCGCGAGATACGAACCGCCCTTGGTCATATAACTGTACTCCCCGTAGTCCCGGCCGCTGAAGTAGCCGTTCTGAACGGCATCTACCAGGGCCTTGATGGTGGGATACATATCCCAGATCGGACCGGTGATGACGCTGTCGGGGGCCAGTTCCCACTGGTCCTGCATATTGCCGAAGGCCAGCTTCTTCTTCTCTTTGGCGGCTTCGATTCCACCGTATCCCATGGCGAAGATAACATCCGCTCCGCCTTCAAGCAGGGCCAGGCCGGCTTCCTTGTTCTTGGGAGGATCAAAAAAGCTGCCGATATAAGTCCCGATGACCTTGACTTTGGGATTGGTGGCCTTGGCCCCGGCGATATAGGCGTTGAGAATCCGGTTGATCTCGGGGATGTCCATCTGGGGCAAAGCGCCGATAATACCGGTCTTGGTTACACTGGCGCCGATGATCCCGCAGAGATAAGCCGGCTGCTGGATCCAGTTATCGAAGACGGCAAAGTTAGGTTCCGCTGGGCCCAGTCCCGAACCGAAGCAGAAGGCGATCTTGGGGTAGTCCTTGGCCACCCGGCGCACGACTTCTTCATTCCCGAAGGCGTCTCCGGTGATGATGTCATAACCGCGCTCGCTGTATTCCCGAAGGACTTTTTCGAAGTCGGTGTATCCGATATGCTCGGTCATGTCATACTTGAGGCCGGTCTCCTTGGCAATCTTCAGGCAGGCCTGGTTGATGCAGTTAGGCCAGGGTTCCTCGATCGGGGTCGAGTAGCAGGCGGCCAATTTTAACTGCTTGGCCTTCGCAGCTTGTGCCCCGCCCGGCCAGATTACCGCCACCATCAAGCCCAGACCAATCAAAATGGTCAGGGCCAATACCACAGATGAACTTTTTCTCATATTGCTCATCTCTTCCTCCTTTGTTGTGCGGTAGTGGAGGTATGCTCCATTTTGGAGTGATCCTTATTCACTGCCGCTGGTTTATAATAAATCTTCTTTCTTCTGGTTGCAAAAAAGTGATGTAATTGTAAATGCTCCCCCTGCCCAAGCCTCTTTTTCCATCAGACGGATCGGTCGGATCCGACTGATCCGAGGAATCGGACAAGTCGGACCGGTCAGACAAGTCGGACGATCGGGCGCCCCCATTCCCCATTTCCTATTTCAACGCTCTCTCTATCTTCTCTAACGCTTCCTCCATCGACCCCAGCTCCGGGAGTTCGGGGATTCCTATGATCGGGATCTCGATATCTCTCTCCTTTAATTCATCCCGGAGGATCTCCATGAAGACACCCGGACCGGGGATATAACGGACCGTATCCCAGTCCATCTCCGCCACGCGTCCCCGCCACTCCGGGGCCGATTGGGTTAGGTTGAAGCCGCATGTCGGGCTCCCATCTAACGCGAGAATCGCGGGGATCTGGTATCCCCATCTCAGATAATCTTCAATCTGATCGACCACCTCGGAGGCAATTGTATTACTCAAACTCTTGAAGGCATGGCACCGGTACTGCTCAACGCTCTTATCGAACCGCCCGATACCTTCATAGATCACTTCGGGACATTGCATCTGAAGGATCCCCGCTCCCGATCGCTCGATAATTTCTATAACTCCTTTGATCATCCCCGGCCATCCGGCGATTCCTTCTAACTTCGCGTTCTGATTGAGGATGCAGTGGGTACATACTACCACTTTCATTGATCGTTGGTCTGGAACCCGGTATGACATTGATTCTTTCTCCATATCCCCTGAGAGGGGGTTAGAACGTAGCCCTCGCTTCGCTCGGGCAACTAAATTGAACTACGAATTACGCGAATTACACGAATTTTTTTAATTCCTTCGTGAACTTCGTGGTAAAAAGGAATTTTGAGTAAACTCTAGTTATTCCCGCGATTCTCGATGATAAGGGTTGCAGAGAGCTTCCGGAGCGCCCATCGACTTTTTGAAGGCTTTGGTTCTGGCTATGATCAGGAATCCGATGGTGGCCAGGTAGGGAAGCATCTGAAGGAAGTGGGTGGGAATCATTGTCCCGTGAGCCTGGAGGATGGAGTCCATGGCGTAGAGGGTCCCGAAGAGGAGCGCCCCCAGCGAAGCCTGGACCGCTTTCCAGTTCCCGAAGATTACGATCGCAATTGCCACCCAGCCCCGTCCCCCCGACATCATCTCCTTCCAGCCCGGGGAGAGCGCCAGGGAGAGATAAGCTCCGCCCAGTCCGGCGAAAGCACCTCCGATCAATACACAGATATAACGGGTTCTATTGACCGGTACGCCCATCACCTCGGCGCAGGCCGGGTTTTCTCCCACCGAACGGACATTTAACCCGAAACGGGTCCGATTGAGGAGAAACCAGACCCCGAATATAAGCAGATAGGTAATATATACTAGCATGTTTTGGTTGAAGAGGATCGGCCCCAGAACCGGGATCTTTGATAGTCCGGGCAGAGCGATGGCGGTGAAAGACGCATTGGGGACCGCCATGGTCATCTGGACCGGTATCGCGTTAAAGAGATCGGAGAGCCAGGCGATCGGTTTGTCGCCGATAAAGGCGGTAAATCCACCTCCGAAGATGGTGAGAGCCAGGCCGCTGACAATCTGATTGGCCCGCAGGCTGATGGTAAGGATCGCGTGAATCAGGCTGAAAGCTGTCCCGGCGGCGATTCCGACCAGGCAGCCGATCAGGAGGCTATCGGTATAGTAAGTCCCCATGAAGCCGAAGAGCGCTCCCATCAGCATCATCCCTTCCAGTCCCAGGTTGAGTACACCGGATCGTTCGCTGATAACTTCTCCCAGGGCGACCAGAATAATCGGGGCGGCCTGAGCGAGTCCTGATTGAAGTAATGTTGTGATCAAGTCCATGAGAACTTAGCCCTCACTTTGTTCGGGCAACATTCTGAATTGCCTTAGGTTAAAACCCACATATCGCTATCGAATCAAAGATGCTATATTGTTTAATAATTTAGTGGTTATTGTTCCAACATTTCGTTTTGAACAACAACCAGCATTTTTTTTGTAATACCGGTAAAATAATCCAGAATCTATTTCAATCGTTCGCCTCGCCTGCCCCTAATGCCGCCATGTCGGGTTGGGCGTCAACTTTCAACTTTTTCATCCGCCAAAGTGCTTGCATCCCGAACTTGATTCGGGGCTTTAGCGACGGCTGAAGGCACTTTAACGCCAGAGGCGGATCAGCCTCTAGCTGAAGCGCATTTCAAACTTTAGGCACTTTTTCTAACGCACTTTAGTCCTCTTTAGGCATTTCAGGTGCTTCAGGTATTTCCGTTATTTCCATTTTAAAGACCATTCGATATTGCATCATCAGATCCCCGGCCAGGAGGAAGAATAGGATGGCCCCTTCCAGGATGTGAATCACCGCGATGGGGACACCGACGGTAATCTGGATCATCTCTCCTCCGGTCAGAAGACCGCCGAAGAGGAAAGCCACTATGATCACCACCAGCGGGTTTGTTCGGGCCAGCCAAGCCACCAGGATGGCGGTATAACCATAACCGGCGGCGGTGTGAGGAGAGAGACGGTGTTCGATTCCGCAGACTTCGGTTACCCCGGCTAGCCCGGCCATACCACCGGCCAGGAAGAGAACCAGGATGATATTCTTCTTGATCTTCATCCCGGCCGACCGAGCGGCAGCCTCGTTCGATCCGATCACATTTACTTCAAATCCCCAGACGGTCTTCTTCAGGATGATGTAGAGTACGATCGCCACGAATATAGCCAGGAAGATCCCCCAGTGAAGACGGTGCCAGCCAAGCTGGGGTAACTTTTCCGCCAGACAGAACTCATCACTGTAAGGAAATCCGTCCTGCCCTTTAAGCGGTCCGTAAGCGAAGAATTGGGCTAAGAGGATCGCAACCCAGTTCATGAGCAGGGTGGTGATGATCTCGTTGACATTCATGGTTGCCTTCAGGAGTCCGGCTATTCCGGCCCAGATCCCTCCGGCCAGAAACCCGACGACCAGAAGGAGCGGAAGCATGATCCCGATCGGCGCGTCGAAATTAAGAGCCACTAAAGAGGCGGCCAGGAATCCCATCACGAACTGGCCTTCCGCTCCGATGTTCCAGAGCTTCATCTTGAGGCAGATAGCCACGCTCAGTCCGCAGAGGATAAGGGGGACAGCTTTAACCAGGGTCTCTGATAGGCCATAGGAAGTCCCGAATGCCCCTTTGAAGAGGGCCTGGTACGCTTCAATCGGGTTGATCCCGATAACCAGGATCAGCAGCCCGCCGAAGGCGAAGGCCAGGACCACCGAGATCAAGGAGACCATGAGACGAAGTCCCCCGCCCGGTTCTAATCTTTTTTCAAATGCAATCATTTACAGTCCACGTATTAGAAGTTAAAAGATAGTTATCAGTAATCAGTATACCTCACCCGGCTAATGGGCCAACTGATTACTGTTTACTGATAACTGATTACTTTTTTATATGGCTTGCCCCGTCATTAAGAGACCCAGTTTCTCGATGGTAGCATCCCTCGCTGGGATTGTCCCGGTGATCTTTCCTTCGTAGATGGCGGCGACCCGATCGCTCAGAGTTATCAGTTCCTCCAGATCCTCGGAGATCAGAAGGATCGCTACCCCCTGTCTCTTCAACTTTTCCAGCTGTTGCCGTACGTACTCTGTCGCCCCGATGTCCAGGCCGCGGGTGGGATGGACCGCGAGGAGAAATTTCGGGTTCGAGGTGAGTTCCCGGGCGATGATTACTTTCTGAAGATTGCCCCCGGAGAGGAGACGGACCGGCGCGTGTCTGCTGGGGACCTTGATGTCGAACTTCTCCTGGAGCTTTTCCGATTCTTTCCGGGCGACGTGATAGTTAAGAAAGATCCCGGACGCGATCGGGGGGTAACGGTATGTCTTCAGGATAATGTTGGTCATAAAGTCCAGAGCCGGCACGGTTCCCACCCCGTGGCGATCGCTCGGGATGCAAGCCATGCCGTCCTGAATAATCTCACCTGGGGAGAGGCCGGCGATCTCTTTATCCCCTAAAATAACCGTCCCGCTCGTCGGCTGGCGAATCCCCGTCAGGACCTGTTCCAGTTCTCGCTGTCCGTTCCCGGAGACCCCGGCCAACCCCAGAATTTCTCCCTTATGGACCCGGAAGTTTACCCCTTGCAGTGCGGGGAGGAAACGGTCATCTATCGCGCTGACTCCGGTGACGGTCAGAACCGCTTCCTCAGTGGCGGTTGTCTCTCGGTGGATATCAAGCAGTACTTCCCGTCCGACCATCAGGTTGGCCAGTCCCCGCTCATCCGTATCTTCCTTCAGGATAGTGGTGACCTTCTCTCCTTTGCGGAGGATAGTGATCCGGTCGGATATCTCCATCACCTCGTTCAACTTGTGAGAGATAAAGATAATCGATTTCCCCTGGCTGGTTAGCACCCGGACGGTGTTGAAAAGTTCCGTCGCCTCCTGCGGGGTGAGGACGGCGGTCGGCTCGTCCAGGATCAGGATCTCAACGTTCCGGAAGAGCATCTTGACGATCTCCACCCGTTGCTGTTCACCGATTGAGAGATTCCAGATGTGGGCATTGGGGTCGATCTCCAACCCGTATTCCTGGGATATCTCCTGTATCTTCTTGATTGCCTTGCGGTAGTTGATGACGGCCCCGAACTCCTGTAACCCCAGGATGACGTTCTCCACCACAGTGTGTTTCTTAACCAGCATGAAGCGCTGATAGACCATGCCGATCCCGGCATCCATGGAATCACGGGGACTTTTCAGATTGACCTTTTGGCCCTGGACCATGATCTCCCCGGCATTGGGCTGGTAGAGGCCGGAGAGGACCTGCATCAGGGTGGACTTCCCCGCGCCGTTCTCACCCAGCAGGGTATGGACCTCGCCCCGACGGACCTCGAAGTCAACATTATTGTTGGCGATGACGCCCGGAAACTTCTTGGTGATCCCGAGCATCTGGACCGCTAAAGGTGATTTTGCGTTATCGTTCATTATTTCCTGGGAAGGACAGTATTAGTAATCGGTAATCGGTAATCGGTGATCAGTGATCAGTAGGAATGCAGGTGATCAGTAATCGGTAATCAGTGATCAGTAATCGGTGCGCCTCGCCCAGTTACCTGGTGAAGGCGCACTGATTACTGATCACCGGCATTCCTACCGATTACTTTCTTTCATTACTTAGGAATTTGTCCCTCAACTCCTTCCACGAAATAAGCCATGGAGAAGAGTTCCGGGTCGGTGGGGAATGTTCCCTCAGGAATCACGATCTTGCCGCTTTGATCCTTAATCGGGCCCTGGAAGACTTTTTTGCCGGCGATGATCTCAGCTTTTTCTTTTTCGACCATCTGCTGCACGTCCTTAGGCACCATCGGGCCGAACGGCGCCAGGCCGACCAACCCCTTGTCCAGACCCCACCAGATCGGTTTATTGGTCCAGGTTCCGTCGTGAACTGCTTCTGCCACCGTCTTGTAGACCATATCCCAGTTCCAGATCGTGGCGGTTAGGTGAGCTTTGGGGGCGAACTTGCTCATGTCGGCATTATAGCCGATACTGTAGGCTCCGGCTTCCTGTGCGGCCTGCTGGGGACCGGGGGTGTCCTGATGCTGGGCGATAACATCCGCGCCCACCTTAAGCAGGCTTTCGGCGGCCTGCTTCTCTTTGGCGGGATCGAACCAGGTGTAGGTCCAGACCACCTTGACCACTGCCTTCGGGTTGACCTTCCGAACGCCCAGAGTGAAGGAGTTGATGCCCCGGACTACCTCCGGAATTGGGTGAGCGGCCACGTAGCCGATGACATTCTTCTTGGTCATCTTACCGGCGACCATGCCGGAGAGATAACGGGCCTGATACATCTTGCCGAAGTAGTTGCTCATATTGGGAGCGGTTTTGTAGCCGGAGCAGTGCTCTATGATCACATCGGGAAATTTCTCAGCCACCTTCAGGCACTGTTCCATATAGCCGTAGCTGGTGGCAAAGAGCAGGTTGAATCCCTGTGAGGCTAATTGGGTAAGGACCCGGGTAGCGTCTGCATTTTCGCCTACACTCTCTACGTAACGGTTAACTTTGACGTATGGAAGGGTGTCAAGAATTTTCCTTCCATTGTCGTGGGCGTAGGTCCAGCCGGCATCTCCAACCGGAGATATATATATGAACCCGACCTTGAGTTCCTTGACTGGTTCACGGGCCGAAGCCGGCCCAACCCCGATCAGCAGCAGTCCGATGGTCAGCACAGCGCTTGTGCTAAAAAGAATCCATTTCTTCATGGCATCTTCCTCCAATTTATCTCAGCGCCTTCGGCCCGGAGTTATAGTTAAAGATAACTGATGCTGAAGGCAGTTAAAGGACGTTGAAAATATAAGGCGTTAGTAATGGAAAGACATTGAAAATAAAAAGGGGCCGGAAGCAGGGCTGCTTCCGGCCCCCTTTTATTGATTCACCACGGAGAGGCTTTTAACTTCTTGAATATCACCACCTCTCGGGTGGGTTATGATCCGGCGGCTAGAAGAGTACCTGCCACTGGGCCATTATGCTGTTGTCCCAGGTCAGATTATCGCTCGCAAGGTACGGGGTGCTGGTCCAGTAATTGAACTTCTCTCTCTTCAGTTCCCAGGCAAGCCAGAGGTGCGACCAGACATTGATTCCGACCGTGTTCTGGAGGCTCCAGGTGCCGCGACCGTTCTGATTGCTCATCCCATTCTGGCCGATCGGATCACTGATGTCGATATCACACCAGGCTTGAGTATAGCAATTCACGCCGGCGATGCTGAAGGGGAGCTTATAGTAGAGGGCAAACTTCGACCAGTTGTTGTGACCATTCGTCCCGTCACTCCGAAGAAGATACCAGGCGCAGTTGAAGACCGAGCCGCCGGGATAACTGAGAGAGTCCAGGGCGTCCTTGATATCCTTGAGGGCCGGGATATCCAGGAAGCGAGCCTTAGGGCCGATATAGAGATTGTCGTCGTCAAAAGTAGTGACATTGTACTCAATCTCGATATCAAGCCAGTCAACCGGAAGGAAGTCGTAACTGTTCAGCGGCCAGTCTATGTCGAAACTGCCGGCATGGGAGCGGAGATCGGAGATAGTGCTGCCTCCATTTCCCTCGACAGCCTGCTGTACACCTGAGAAGTCCATCCACATATAGACATTGAAGCCTAAGGGGAGAGCGTTGGTAGCGAACTCCAGGCCCATGATCATCTGTCTGCGCTGCACGACATACTCGTAGTTGAACGAGCCCCAGAAGTAGGTAAAGGCCGGCCAGCCGGCTGTTGCCACGGCTCCGGGTTCACCAAACTCTTCCGCCGCTGTGTCTGAATGGTCGATCTCTACCGGCTGAGCTTCAACCTTGATCTCCTCAGCCTGGCCCGCCAGCGGGATTAACATGCCGACAGCCAGTAATATTATTAAAAATCCTTTCATTAAATACCTCCTGATTTTACAGATTGTTGACTTACACTTTTATACCAAAAACTTCAACTATACTGTCAGTCTTTACCTATAGGCACCTCCTTTTTGGCGTTGAATTATTCTGACCAACAGCAATTAAAGTGGATTTATAGTAAACCGGCAAAAGTAGCCGAAGTGTTTTCATGATATGTTCCAATATATAAAGTAGAACCATAATATGAAATTGCTTCTCATCCGTCAATAAAAGATTAGATTTATTTCTCAAGTGGTTTTAAGGCAGTATCTTTGGCCAAAAGACTGTTGACGGGGAAATAAAGTTGACGGTTGAAAGTTGACGGTTGACGGGGAAAGAAAGTTGACCCCATGAGATATGCGTTGCCATCTCACGGGGCAAGCACTTAATGGGGCGGGCGGGTGTCATTTGCCTGCTCCTCGTGACGTTCGAAGTTCGAAGTTCGGAGTTCGACGTTCGATGTCCATTTTTTATACGTTGAACGTTCTTCTTTTTCATTCATCTGTAATTTCCCTGGATGAACCTTCCCCGCCCAGTCTTGCCTTTGAACACTCCTTCTTCATAGATCACTTCCCCCCGTGAGATGGTGACGTGGACCTTTCCTTTCACCGGCCGTCCTTCATAGGGAGAGAAGTCGGTCGGCATCCCCAGTCCCCGAGCGGAGATCTTCCACTCCCGGTCGGGATCGAAGATTACAATGTCAGCATCCCCTCCGACGGTCAGAGAGCCCTTGCGGGGGTATAAGCCGAAGACCCGAGCCGGCCCTTCTGCCAGCAGTCGGGGCAATGCTTCAAGCGGGATCCTCCCCCCGGCTACCCCCTCGGAGTAGAGGAGGGGGAGGAGCGTCTCGACGCCGGGGAGTCCGTAGGGAAGATCCATGAAGGACCCTTTCCATTGTTTCTGGTCCCGGGTAAAGGCGCAGTGATCGGTGGCGACCAGGGAGAGAGTGCCGTCGGCCAGGGCCGCCCAGAGGGCCTCCTGATCGGCCGGAGTCCGTAGCGGTGGCATCATCGAATAAAACCGCGCGTCATCTCCCGCGAAGACCTCCTGGTTGAGAAGGAGGTACTGGGGGCAGGTCTCCCCGCTGACCGGGATGCAACTGGCCTGTCCCCGTTTCAGCTCTTCGATCCCCAGCGCCGAAGTGATGTGAACGATATGAAGGCGGACCCCGGTTTGTTCGGCGAGGTAGACGACCTGGTTGATCGCGCTTCCTTCACAGATTGGTGGACGGGTCCGGGGGAGCGAGAGCATCGAACTCTCATCCCCCGGTTTGAGGCGGGAGATGAGCGATTCGATGATCTCGTCATCTTCGGCGTGGACCATCGCCACCGCGTTCAGTTCGGCGAGTTCCTTGAAGGCGTGGTAGAGGAACCCGTTGCCTGCGCTGTGTCCCAGACTTCCATAGGCGGTGTAGAACTTGAAGCTCCCGATCCCCGCCTCGACCGCCGCCTTGAACTCATCTTCCCGGTTAATCCACCGGCCGATCACCTCGGCATGGAAGGCGTAGTCGATCACCGCCCTAGTGGCTTCTTCTCTCCGGGAGGCCAGGTCTTCTAAGAGCGAGCTTTGGGGCGATCCAAAAGTAAAATCAATCACCGTGGTCACCCCGCCGAGTGCCGCCGCCCGGGTCCCGGTAAAAAAATTATCGCAGGTCCGGGCGGCGACGATCGGGGTGTCCAGGTGGGTATGTCCGTCGATCACACCGGGGAGAACCAGCTTCCCGGCCGCATCAATCTCCGTTCTCCCTGAGAGTTCCGGCCCGACCGCGGCGATCTTCTCCCCGGAAATTCCCAGGTCACCCCGAAAAACCTTTTCGGGTGTAACCAGGGTTCCTCCTCGAATTACCAGGTCATATATGACGGTTGACGGAGAAGAAGGTTGACGGTTGACAGTTGACGGAGAAGAAAGTTGACGGTTGACAGTTGACGGAGAAGAAAGTTGACGGTTGACAGTTGACGGTTGATGGTGAAGTGACGTTCGATGTTCAGAGTTGGAAGTTCGATGTTCGATGTTCATTCTTTTGTCTTCCCCTATCCGAGGCCCTTTTTCTGTCAACCGTCAACTGCCAGCCTTCCTTTCCCTCGGCCCCTTGTTTGTCCACTAATTACACGAATTTACACTAATTGCTCCCTCGCCGCTCCCTATTTATGAACTACGAATTACGCGAATTTCACGAATTTAAAAACTGTAAACAAACGATCCAAACTTAGCTAGACCACACTCGAAAAGGTATTTTCAACTTCTTGTGTTCAAAAAACTAAATATTCACCACGAAGGTCACGAAGAACACGAAGAAAAATAAAGAAAACTATGTAATTTTTCCTGTTTTTTCAAATTCCTTCGTGAACTTCGTGTTCTTCGTGGTTAAAAAGGCTTTTCGAGCAAGGTCTAGCTAATTTTTCTGCCGTCAACCGACAACCAACCTTCGCCAAGGCTTCGGCGGGCATGGCTGTCAACTGCCTGCCCCGTTAGATGGCGAAGCCTATCTAATGGGGACAACCTTCCTTTCCCTCGCCCCCTTTTTTGTCCACAGATATTACCTAAGTCGAGTCAAGAGCAATTATAAAAAAATATTATTTGACAAAATGTCTTTCTACAAAGCGATTTATAGATATTAATATCAGCATTTCTTCCGGTTGCCTTAG
>Ga0222657_1000056_pt1 | contig 90293 bp, 63 predicted proteins | sample AntAcemetagen474_FD_179858 | JGI IMG/M metagenome (GOLD analysis project Ga0222657, IMG submission 179858) | Saline water microbial communities from Ace Lake, Antarctica - #474 | ecosystem: Environmental > Aquatic > Non-marine Saline and Alkaline > Saline | place: Antarctica: Ace Lake... | reverse complement strand
CCTTTGACACTTCTTACTGAAAAGGCACCGAAACTTGATCCACTAATTTTGATCTTGCCACCGATTGATTTATGTTCTTTATTACCTTTATTAGCTCAAGGGGTAAACCATGTACCCAGCGAGCCCGAAAAACCTACTCCTGATTAAGTATATTTTGTAAAATTAATAATACTTTGATATATATTTCTCTATATAAGTTCCAAAATATTTTCAAAACTAAATTAGCGCCACAGGCGCTAATTTATAAAGGAGGCTAAGATGTCCCATCTGTATAAAATTATAGAGATAATCGGGAACTCCCCGATCAGCTATGCCGAGGCGTCTAAGGCCGCCATTGCCGAGGCGGCGAAGACGGTAAGAGAGATCTCCTGGTATGAGGTCAAAAATATGGGAGGCAAGGTGAAGGATGGGGCCGTGGTCAACTTCCAGGTGAAGCTGGAGGTAGCTTTTAAGGTGATAGAAGAATAGTAATCGGTAATCAGTGATCGGTAATCAGTATTTCACCATGCCGCTCCAAACCGATTGCTGATAACCGATCACCGATTACTGTTTACTGATTACCGTTTACTTCTCACCGCCGCCTCCCTTCCACCGCCTGGGTCAGGCCCTTAATCCAGTCACCCGATTGGTAGATGCGTTCCGGGGTTTCTTCCGATTCTTTTTCCTCCTCTCCTTCCTCCGGCATCGGTGGGAGAACAGCGGCACTGAGTACTGCGGTAGCGCTCCCGAATATCGGGGTTTCTACTTCAAAAGCGATTGGAATTCTCCGCCGATCAACCGTTATCCAGGCCAGGAGATCGCCCTTATTCAGCATCTTTCCCTCATGAGAGGCGCTGGGTTTCATGGTATAGGCTTTGGTTTCACCCATTGTTTCAGTCTCGAATAGCCCTTTTCCGATAATCTCTACATCCACCTCCCAGTTTTTTTCATCGGCGTTGACATCAACTTTAAATCGTTTTCCCAGACCCATAGGCTGACGGCGGAGCCAGAATATTATACTGAGGGCATCCTGGACATCGGGAGGAATATCCATGCTCCGGTCTTCCCGATCCTTCTTGTCTTTCCGGCTGTAAATGGCGGTCTGATTTTCCTGGTCGTATTCAATAACGTCGTGTCTCTCGTAATGCCCTTCCTTAATGACCTTCTCGAATCGGATGGGATTACCGTTCTCGCGGGAGATCCAGGTATGGATTGTGTCTTCAATCTTGAAGAAATTGGAGAGGAAGTCATTGGAGATGGTGATAACGGTCAGATGATAGGCTTCCTCTCCATTGATCACCTCCAGGCCGTGGTTCTCCATGATAATCTGCCCGACATCGATTCCGATCCAGCTCACGTCGTAGGTTAGTTTCTCCCCGGCCAGCAGATTGGTGATCGGGCGTTTTTCGCCTGTATCTTCGTCCAGGTCTTCGTAATAGAAAGGTTCTTCCGGGGTGGTTTCATCCGCCGTAAAATGAATCCCACCCGCGCAGCCGGTGAGCATGAGACCGGCCAGGAGAAGTAAATAAGATCTTGATAATATCATCATAGAACTTAGCCCTCACTTCGTTAGGGCAACTAAATTGAACTACGAATTACGCCCCCGATTAAAACTTCGGGGCGGAGAAATTACACGAATTCGTTTCAAGAGTAGGCTATAATGTTTGTTTTCGCTTATAAACTCTTATTTTTTTATAGAAAAAATAAGATTATTGAAATTCTAAAGCAGAAATATTAGACAGGCAAACCGACATCTTCATTCAATAAAAAAGCAACCCCTGTTTAGAACAGGGGTTGCTTAAATATCTCCAGATCGAGATGCATAGTTAGAGTTTACAGAACAGACATTGAGAAAATGTCCTTCAATATTTTATTTTCAAAGAAAATAAAATACTATTTGACTTCCGGAATCGTGCATCCGTCACCGCCAAAGACAACTTCCATATTGGTCTTTGACATATTCAGGAATGAATCCGGATCTTTATCGACATCGAAGACCCACTCGGCGCTGTCTTTACTCTTGATGGGAGCGGTAGTCGAGACGATGGCGTTCGGGGTATTGATCTTGATCGCGATCCGCATCCCGGAGAGCATCGGAAGCATTGCTTTCATCTGTTCCGCGCCGGCATCGCCGCCTCCCATATTGTCATTATCCATCTTGGAGGTGATTACGTAGTTGCCGTCGGCATTTTTAATAATTGAGACATTTTCGAAGACAGGTGTGTCATCCAGCTTGGAGACATCCTTGAAGTCAAAATTGATATTCATATACTGCCAGCCGTCTTCTTTCGTGGTCGTGGCGCTATTGAGGGTTATTCCCTGCTCTTTCATCTCCTCAAAGCCTTTTTTGACTTTGTCGACATCGAATTCAAAATCATTATCGTCTTCAGCTGGTTCCGCTCCTTCTTCCCCCATCGATTTGCTCATCTCCTTCATGGCTTCCATCTGTTTGATGGTCTGTTCGCTCATGCCGTAGACGAACTTGACGTTTCCGGATCCGTCCTTGTTCAGGGTTATATCCTGCTCCATCTTAAGACATCCGGTGAGAGCTATAACCGCCACCAGACTCAATACCCAGATCCAATTTTTCATATATTCCTCCTATTTGTAACCGGTTTAGCAGGCCAAACTGTTTGAACTGATGAAACCGGTTCAGATTACTATTATCCCAAAAACGTTTTGATTTAGAGGATTTAAGATACTGCCCGGTTAAGCACAGGTCAATTAAAATTTGCATCTAACTATACTATTGGAACCATGATGGATATTCATTGATGAATATTGGATATTCAGAATCTTCCCCACTCCCCACTATCTATCTCGTTACCGGGATATCCCAGGAAGCACCGTAATAAACTCTGGTGATTCCACGCAGGACCCAGAGGCCGGAATCCGGGCGAAAGATCCCCGGGTTATTCAGGCCAATTCCCGTGTAGTTCGCGGGAACCGGCTGGTCGGAACCGCTGCCGAAATAAATTTTAGTCAGACCTCTGATCTTCCAGAAAGCGGGAGAACCGGCAGGGTCGATAACATCGGACTCCTCAAAGTAGGCGGGTTCCCAGGTTCCGTCACCGTCATAATCTCCGGGGATAATAGCGATAGGAAGATAATCTTCCGCGAAATAAATTCGGCTGATATTCCTTAATGCCCATAAGCGGGTATCCTCTCTGAATATCCCCAGGTCGATACTCCCGTCGCCATCATAATCTCCCGGAACGGGAAGATCACCGGCTCTCCCGAAGTAGGCCCGGGTTATACCTCTGATCGCCCAGAGGCCACCGGTTTCGCGGAAAATTCCGATATCACAGGTTCCATCACCGTCGTAGTCTCCGGGGAGAGGCTGGCTCAAAGAAGACCCAAAGTAGGTTCTGGTCACGTTCCTTATTGCCCACAGACCGGCGGTTCCCCGGTAAAGTCCCATATCGGTGACGCCGTCACCGTTATAATCTCCGGGTACCGGCAGATCAGCCGCTCCCCCGAAATAAGCCCGGGTTATTCCCCGCACCGACCAGAGGCCGGAACGTGACCGGAAGATAGCAATGTCGGAAGTCCCATCTCCATTATAATCTCCTGATCCCATGGGGATTTGCTTGACTTCGGGTTTGAAATAGGTGGAGGTATCGCCGACCAGGTCGGTGTACATGCCAAGAACTTTTACCGGGTTTCCCGGGGAGAAATCCAACTGGTTTAAATCAAGATATCTGATATTCGCGTTATAGATGGTGCGCCAGTAGAATTTTTTGGTGGTATGATTGCGAGCCACTGTCCACCATGTTCCTCCGGCCCAGGAAGAAGGAGGGCAGGAAACAGTCTGGATGATATCAAAGGCGGAGCCAAGCGCCTCATCAGCGGATGTTGGGATTAGAAGCGACTGAAGATTCCAGGCGGCGCGGACAAACCGGGATTCAGAGCCAAGATCCCCCGGCACCGGCAGGCTGCCTCCGAATCCCTCGTAATTCAGCAGATTAGCCAGCTGTTCGGGGTAGGGGGGCTGATTGGTCACCACCGGCTGTTCCAGCGGGTGATAAATATTCAGTATCCCGTCCACACATTCCATCAGGGCGGAGTCTCCGGAGGCATCGAACAGGATCAGGTGAAGTCCGAAGAAGCTTAGGTCGGTGTAAACCCTGAAGGTGGACGCCAGGGCCACCGCTTCAGTTACCGTTTTGCAGTTATCAAGATAATATTGCGCCCAGAGGCCCAGGCTTAAGACGGGGAGAGCGCCCTGCGGGGGGTACTCGGATCCATCCAGCCATAACAAAGAGGCTGATAGACCATGCTCATTAATACCATCGACAAAGGAGAGATTAATAAATTTGATGGAAACGCTTCCATATTTAGAGATCCAATTCAAGCGTGTATCGCCGGGCTGATATTCGGAAGCTCCACGATATAACCCCCGGGGATTTATAACGACCATAGCGTTGCCGTCGCTGGGCCAATCCATGTTTCGCGCCGACACCTTCTGACTGCCGGTATTAATTATAATATCCGAACAGGCCAGGGCTTCTTTATTAAAGCTCAACAGTCCAACAAAGAGTATTATCCCCAATACATAAATATATTTCATTGAATCACCTCCCGTCATTTTTTTCTGGAATGTGTGATTAAAACAATCAGCAATAAAAAATTATGGCACTTCCAATCTACTTCCAGGCTTTTTTAGAAATGGGCCAGATCCTGGTTGTCATCGGGAAGCGTCTTTGAGCCTGAATGCTCCGCGAATATGCGTCCGGAAGGCGATGGACGGTCCCCGGAGATGCACCCGGACCTTCAGGTTATGTTTTTCCAGTCTCCAATCAGAGTGTTTCGATCAGTTTTAATTTAAAACCGCGAATCACTTCTCTGATTTTAGCATCGTTTTTATACTCATCGGATTCAGCAACCGCACGGATTTCGGTATTGCCGACCATGATGAAAATACCATCATAATTCGATACTTCCTATCTGGCAGCCGGAATATCACCAGTGGACCCGAAATATACCTTGGTAGACCCCCGTATCGCCCAGAGCGCGCTGGAAGGGTTAAAGATAATGGTATCATCCAGGGAGTTCCCGTTGAAGTCGCCGATCAGCGGGATATTCCCCTCTGTCCCAAAGTAGAAACGGGTATTTCCCCTTATGGCCCAGAGGCCGGTGGAGGGGCGAAAAAGCGCGATCCGGCTCCGGAAGGGACTGTCTTTTAGAAATGAACCATACCATTGGAAAATTCCCGGAACCGGGATATCGCCATTCCTTCCAAAGTAGCATCGGGTAGCGTCACGGATGGCCCAGAGGCCGGACGAAGGGCGGAAGATGGTGATATCGGCCGCTCCGTCTCCATCGAAATCACCCGGGGCCGGACGGTCACCCGGGGTGCCGTAATAGAAGGAGGAAATTTCCCTGATCCTCCATAGCCCCGACTGCCGGCCGAAGATGGCGACATCGCAGAAGCCGTCTCCGTCATAATCACCGGGAACGGGTAGATCGTTTGATCCGCCGAAGTAGAGCCGGGTCAGGTCTTTGACCGCCCAGAGGCCGGTGGATGGGCGGAAGATGGAGACATCTGCGGCCCCGTCCCCGTTGTAATCACCGCTGACCGGGATGTCGCCGGTTGTCCCGAAATAAATCCGGCCCAGACCACGGACGGCCCAGAGGCCGGTCGAAGGTCGAAAGATGGCGATATCCGCCTTTCCGTCGCCATCATAGTCCCCGGATTCGAGAACTACATACTCCGGCGTGGGCACCGGGACAGGATCGGTTGAGAAGGAGACCGTCCAGAGGGGAGGCAGCGTTTTCCCGTCCAACTTCGTCAGTACCGTCCAATCGGCACCGCCATCGGTCGTATGCCGGATGGTTCCGTTGAAGTAAAAAGTTACCGCCCAGGCTTGCTGAGAGCTTACGGCACTTATCCCCATGGTGTATTCCTCTGAATTGTGTACACCCCAGCTATCTCCGCCATCGGATGACCAGCAGATGACGGAGTCACTGGCGGTCCAGACCGTCGAAGCATCCACGGCGCAGACATTATTGCCGTCGTGAGCGCCTTTAGTCTGCTGAATCCAGGTAGCGCCCCCGTCGTCGGTCTTCAGCACGAACCAGTTACCACCGATTAAGTCATTTCCCCCGATCGCCCAGGCTGTCTCGGAATCAACCGCTGAAATATCCAGGATGTGATCGTTCCCCGGAAGAGCGACATCGCCGCCGCTCTGGCGAGTCCAGGATACGCCGGCGTCCGTACTCTTGAGTAGCGTCGGATAGCCATCCCTGGGGCCTCCGGTTACCCAGACGGTGCTGCTGTCCGGGGCATAGACCCCCTGGAGGAGGATCCCCTCGTAGCCGGCCGGAAGCTGGTTGGTCCAGGTGGTCCCCCCGTCGCCGGTGTGGAGGATCGCGCCCGCTCCTACGGCCCAGATATTGTCGGCGTCGGAGGCGTGAACCTTGGCAAGATTGAGATCCGGGAGGTCGCCCGAAGATCCTTTCCTCTCCCACGTGCTGCCGCCGTCGGTGGTACGGTAGATGGTCGCGTATCCATCGGAATTCCCCACGACCCAGGCGGTATCGGGATCCACGGCGCAGACGCCGGACATATTCACGGCCGCGATCTGGCCGTGGCCCTGGCGAGTCCAGGTCTTCCCGCTGTCGGTCGACCGGAGGATCGTGCCGTAGTTGTCCCATAAATTACCCGCCGCCCAGCCGGCATAATAATCCGTCGCGGCACCGGCACTGAAACTACCCACCAGCAGTAGAATGATTCCCCCCGCGCAGAGCATAATTAAACCCCTGATTAGTCGAGTAGACATATAGAACCTCCTATTTAGAACATAGATTCGCAACTGTGGGAGCGGCTTCCAGCCGCGATTATTGGGGCTGGAAGCCCCTCCCACAGGAGATTCCGAAGTAGCAAGGTCTATCTCGTTACCGGAATATCCCCGGTAGAACCAAAATAGACCCGGCTGACTCCCATTATAGCCCAGAGGCCGCGGGAAGAGCGAAAGATCGCGGTATTATCCAGTCCACTTCCGTCAAAGTTCCCGATCACCGGGCTGTCCCCATCGGCCCCAAAGTAGAAACGGGTCAATCCCCGGATGGCCCAGAGACCGGATGAGGGACGGAAGACGGCGACCTGGTCTTTGAAGGAGTTTGAGAAAGACCGGCCGTACCAACTATAAGTTCCCGGGACCGGACGGTCCCCGTTGGAACCGAAGTAACAGCGGCTGATCTCCCGGATTGCCCAGAGACCGGAAGCCGGCCGGAAGATAGAAATATCCGTCATGCCGTCACCGTCGTAGTCGGCTGGGACCGGTTGATCGCCGGAGTTCCCGAAGTAGTTCCGGGTAATATTCCTCAAACTCCAACGACCGGTTGTTCCATCGAAGACAGTGATATCGCACGATCCATCCCCGTCATAGTCTCCGGGTACAGGCCGGTCGCCCGCGGCGCCGAAATAAACCCGGGTGATACCTTTAATCGCCCAGAGGCCCAGAGAGGGGCGATAGACCGAGACATCGGTTAACCCGTCGCCGTCGTAATCTCCGCTGACCGGGATATCGCCGGTGGCGCCGAAATAAACCCGTCCCAGGTCTCTCACCGCCCAGAGACCGGTTGACTGACGGAAGATCGCGATGTCTGAGTAGCCATCGCCATTATAATCGCCGGATTCGAGAACTATATAATCCGGAGTGGGTTGAGGGATGGCCCCGGGGACGATCTTCAGGGTCTCAATGCTGTGGTGGCCGACATCCAGTCCTACCGATTCCCCGACGACGGAGATACCGGTTCCTCCTTCCGCCAGCGGTTCTTCGATAATGTTGGTCTTTTCGGCCCCGTCCACGGAGAAAAAGAACCTGATCTGCGCGTTAGATGTGTCCTGTCCGGTAATGTCGTAAAACCGGATGATGATATTTTCATCTACCGTGCCCACCGGGGTGAAGATATCATCTTCGCGTTTTTTGAAGGCGGTGAGAACAATATTATCGGGAGAGACCGAGCAGAAGCTCTTCTCTTCCGGCAGATTGGCGTTGGTCGAAGGCGTAATTCCCACTACCGGTATCAAGGGGTTATTGGCTTGCACCGCGCTCTGCCATCCGTTGGTCCAATCACCTTGATGGGAGAAGAAAGAGAAATGGTAATCATGATCTCCCTCCTGCGACCACCAATTCCCGTCAGCTTTATTACTGTGCCGGGTAGCCATAAGGATCGGCTGGAGGATCGGGTCGCTTATTCTCCCCTCTGAGTCGGGGCCGACATCGTTGCTGGGGGGAAAGATGTAATTGCAGACGGCTACCGAAGAACTCATTGTGATACCGAAGGTCTGTTCCCCGAAGGCCGGATTCGTGCCGCAGACACTGATAAAATCCTGAACCTCCCGCGGGGTGACATAGCTGCAGGTCTGTTCGTTGAAACGCCCGCCCACCGGGAATTGAAGATCATCCCGGCCGACCTGGACCACTCCCATAGGGACCTCGTAACTCACGAAACCCTTGTCCAGATTCACCGGCAGGGCAATCCTGCACTCCCGCCAGTGGGTGCCGGGCCAGGATTGCATTGAGAACTCACAGTCGATCCGCTTCAGGTTCCGGTAAAAGATGAGCTTCTGCCGGGCGGTCCAGTCTCCCATCGCCGCTTCATATTCAAACGAATCTCGCACCGGGCCCGCCTCGACCTCTGTCCACTCGACCCCGTACTCCCTCATCGGCTGAAAGTAAGAACTCGGATCGGGCTGCATGATGGTCTGCTCCTCGAAAGCCCCGCAGCAGCAGGTAGGATATTTCGGGCAGCCGCAGCAGGCGGCCATGGCGAAGAATTCGGCGCCGCGAAATTTCTTCCCTCCGTAGGATTTTGACACATCCAGAATCTGCACATTCAATTCCCGGTCGGTAAGGCTGGTGAAGCCGCCCGGGCTCAGTTCCCACCGGTAATATTGATTCTCACCCGGTAGAGTGCTTTGAGCGGGGGGCGCGCCCCCGCCGTCATTCATCAGGTAGTAGGTCCGGTAGCCCAGGGAAGGTACATCCCGGGCGATGAAGACGATCTCCTTGCTCCCGGCGGCCTCATCCAGTACCTGGCAGGTGACCGGGGCTAAGTCGGCGTCAACGATACTCCAATTCTCCCCTTCCGGTTCCACCCGGCAGATGATCGGGTCGCTTCGTTTCCAGGGGAGGGTGTTGAAGACGACGATCGGATCTCCCTCTCCCCTAATATTCACCCGGGCCGTGATAGATTTTAGCGCGCTGGTGAGAACATTCCATCCCACCCGCTCGCCGGTCTGGGCCGCCCAGAGAAAGCGGTTGTCGGTGTCTACACCGTCCTCGCCGCCCCATCCATGTCCGGGAAAGATAGCTCCCTTCCACCCGTCCAGCAGATATTCGCTCGGGTAGGGGCTGAAGTCCCCGGCCAGCAGGCACTCGATAGTGGCGAAGGTCTCCGCCGCCGGAAGGAGCCGGCCGGCGGCCCGGATGGCGCTGCCGGCCCAGTGATGGCTGGGACCGTGGCTGTAGAGCCAGAGGTTCGGGCGTTCCCCCATCCACTCTTCGAAGGTCGCCCCTGCCTCGGTGGCGCCGGACCAGAATGCCCCCAGGGCCTGATCGCAGGTGGATAATCTTATCTCCGGCATCTCCGGGTCGGTATATTCCTTCCATTGGTTCCAATCCTGAACCAGATCGGATGCGTATTTAGCTGTCGGTACACCGAGGTAGGGGGAGGGTTTCCCCATATCGGTGGAGTAGAAAAGAGGGAACTGGTTGGAAAAATTGTTATTTTGGAAATACTCATCCCAGGTTATCCCGGGCGGTGAACCCGCGTGAGCTGACGGGTCTGTGTACTGGCTCCAGTAATTCAAAACATTGCTTTTGGCATTAAAAAGAGCTGAAGGATAAGTGGGGGTATCTCCGAAATCATTTTTTCCTTGGTAAGCATAAGGAGTCAGCATTCCTGACCCACTATACCAGATCCAGGGGATGTCATAGTGCCCGTCGGAGAACACCAGCACGCTGGAATCATCCGTGGTGCCGGCATGAACATTGGGACTCAACCATTTCACAAACCCCGATTTCATCCGGCTGGTTACCAGGAAGTCAACCCCGGCCTTGTTGAGGATCTGCGGTATCTGGAGCCCGAGCTGGGGCGGGTCCACGTTGATGAAGGTGCGGGATTCGCAGCCTGCTCCCAGCGTGGTCTTCATCCATTTCTTGCCCAGGTAAAACTGGCGAACCACCCCCTCGCTGGAGTAGAGCGATTCATAAAAGTCGTTGTAGGCCGCGCCCCATTGAAAGCGGCCGGATGCCGTATGTTCCCGAACCGTATCCAATTCCTCCGGGTAGGTATCCAGGTAATGCATCAGGGAGTAAACATATTCAAAGGTGTAGCGATAGTCTGTATCGGTCTGCCCCATCCAGCCCAGGACCGGCTTGATGATCTTCTCGTTTCTCGTATGGTTGCACCAATAAATGGAGCCTTCCCAGCCCAGATCCTGGTGGGAGGAGAGCATGACGTGGATAGTGCCGTCGGTAAGGGCGCCCCAGTTTTGCGCTGATACCGTCCCTGCTGCCGCGAATAAAAATAGTAAACAAGCGGTAAGAATGAGTGCCTTCATCTTTCCCTCCTGATTTATAATTTCCTCCGCCAAGCGGGGAATAATATGCTGGTTCTGGTTCAAAACTAAGTTGGCTCCGCAGGCGCTAACTTATATTGCAGATATAGAAGGATGAAACCTACGATAGGTAATAGGATGTCGGTCCATAAGATGACGCCGGCATTTCCCGGAGAAAAATTATGGGCGGAAATCATCTGGTAGATATGTCCTCCCGCCGCCCCCCAGAGAAAGACTGCCGGACCGATGATCGCCGCCGCCTGAAAATTCAGGCGTCCGCGAAACGCGATCAAGCCGACTATGCCGAAACCCAGGCTGGCAAAACCGACCTCAAGCTGAAAAGGGCTGGTCTCCCAGCCAATAAAAGAGGCAATCATTTTAGGAAAAAATATATGAAAAAGTCCTCCATAGATAAATACAATCCCGATGCAGAAGAGCAGGAAATAGGAAAAAATCGCGTTGATTACAATTTTTCGGTGCCACGGGCGCGGCTTTTTCAATAGAGAAATCAGGGCGGAGATTATGCCGATCACGAAGAGCGTAATCATATAATTTCTACAGGCAAACTTGATAAACGATTCTATAATCATACGTTCCCTCCTGGGTTTTGATCGTTAGGTCGGTTGATGTCCTTTATCTCACGATCGCATGACGAGATTCCTTTGAACCATAATAGAAAAAATTTGTAACACTTCAGCTCTTTGAAATTATTTTCTATCCACCACCGACCTTGTGTCGGTGGATATATGACTGTGAACTAATTTGTTGTATCTAATCCTCCCCCACCTCCCGCGCCGTGGGCGCGGGAGGTGGGGGGGAGTTATGTGTGGATATATTTAGTGATCAATCACATCTCCACCGACACAGGGTCGGTGGTGGATTTTTTCAAAGAGCTAAAGTGTTATAGAAATTAAAATTATAGCAGGTTGTATATCAAGAGATAAGCCATGATATATAAAGCTTCTTAATAATACAACAAAAAATTTGAAATTTCCAGGTTCCAGGGAATTTAGGATTTTATAGATAGTGCTTACTCGAAAAGGTATTTTTAACTTTTTGTGTTTAAAAAAGCTTTTTGAGCAAGCTCTACCGCGTCACTGGAATATCGCCGAAAGTCTCGAAGTATGCCCTGCTGACTCCCCGGATCGCCCATAACTCGGTTGAGGACCGGAAGAGGGCGATCTGACTCAGGAAGGGACTCGCCTTCAATAAAGAACTGTACCACTTGAAAACACCAGGAACCGGGATATTCTCACAATTTACTAATGCAGGCGATTAAATCCCATCCTGGATAAATGGGTTTGGAGCTCCTGATTCCATGTGGGATAAATGGAGATGAGCTTTGGCTGGAACCGCATTGAAAGAAACGTACAAAAAGTCACGGATAATTCCGGGGAAGATCGGGAATTCATATCACCAGGGATATTCACCGAATAATCTCCTTTTCGAATAGGGGGAGATGAAGGGAGAAAACTGCTCCTTCCCCGGGCGAGCTTTCAATAGTAACCGTCCCGGCGTGTCGTTCGATGATCAGCTTGACCAGGCTCAAGCCTAGTCCAGTGCCTATCTCCTGGCCGTCTGTTCCCAATCGGACAAACTGTTGAAAAATTTTTTCATGATTTTCCGGGGCGATCCCCGGGCCGGTGTCTTCAACTTCCAGTACACAATCTTTATCTTCCATCCGTGTGCGTATGGTAATACGCCCCCCGTGGGGAGTATACTTGATGGCGTTGGTTACCAGATTATCGATAGCTTCCCGGAGGATAATCTTGTTCCCATAAACCCAGACCGGTTGAGATGACAGATCGATGATTAACCCGTGGGATTTTTGAGCTGCCATATCTTCCATGTAGGAAGCAGTATCCTGGGCGAGAACATTCAGATCAAATTTATTGCGTTCAATCTCTTCCACAGAGCTCATTTTCTCATAGTTGAGGATGCCTGTGATCAATCCCTCCATGCGGGAGGTCTGTTTTCGTATGGCCGGAAACCACTTTTGGAATTCCGGAGGAAGTTGATCCATTTCCAGTTGCAGAAGATCGAAAACTGCCACTATAGAGCTGAGAGGATTGCGTAGGTCATGGACCAGCGTTCGCATCATGGCACTCTTGAACGCGTTTAAATCCCGGAGAGAATCGACCAGGTCCGCGTTATGTATGGCCGCGGCGGCGATCGCGGCCGCCTGCTCCATAACCCACAATTCTTTTGAGGATGCCTTGTGAACCCGCCAGTAAAGGGCATAAAGGACCCCCCGCACATTGCCCCTCTGCTTGATGGGAACGCCGGTATAAGCAAGTATTCCAGACTCCAGGATCATGGGATTGGCGACGAAAGGATCCTGGCGGGTGTCGCTGACTATCACCGGCTGGCCGTGTTCCACTACCCAACGGCTGGCCCCTCCTGATTGTCGAACCCGGCGACTAACCGTGGACCCTATGTTTGTGGAGGCCCCGATCTTGAAATAGGCCTCCTGAGGGCACCATAAAACTATGCTGGCATCCTCACAACCCGTCAATTCGCGGGTTGAGCGGACTATCATATCCAGCAGATCCTTCAGATCCAGTTCTGCGTTTATGGCTAAGCTGATCTTCAGCAGTTCCTTATGGTGGACCTGAGATACTTTCTCTTCTTTGGGATCTTCCGTTCTCATTTTCAGGTATCCAATGAATTCAAATGGTCCCGAGCGATTCTCTCGTATCCGGCATGAAAGGAAATATCCCCGGAGTGCAGAAAATCCTGCAAAAAAGATAAAGCTTCCCGGTATCTCCCCACGCGAAAGTAGCTATCGCCAATAATAAAATTAACATCCCGTTTCTTTTTATCAATATCTAATAATTTGTCAATCGTTTTATCATAGTCATCTTTCCACCAGGAGATGTAACCTCCATAAAATGCGACCTCATCACTATATTTATCCGTCCGGGTTAGTTGGACCGGGATGCCGAGCCTCTTGAGCGCGGCCGCATCAATGTCAGCTACCGGCTCCCCGTGTATCAACCGGATAGGTATAAGCTTTTCCGTTTTCTCGTCAAGTTCGATCCAGTGGTAATAATCCGGTATAAATTCTCGCACTACTCCCTGGAGTTTGCAGGCATGGCGCCAGAGAGCGGGATCTGTATTTATGGCTGCGCGGAATTTCCGGTTGGCTCGGTGACATTCTTCCAGCGTTTCGCAGCCATTCGCCATTTCGGTCAATGATTTCAACCTCCGGCTTTCAGTCATCAGAACCCGACCGGCCGTCTGGAGAGCCGATGCCGGATCAAGGACAAAGGGATAAACGATCGGGAGTTTTCGTCTGAAGTTTCTTCGACTTTTCGAATTAAGGTTCGTCTTCAGGTATTCATCAAGTTCGAGATGCATCGTCGTCTTCTCGCATATCTCCCGGGATTTCTCTAGCCAGGTGGAGGGGAATCCCAGATTGACCATCTCGCGATTGCTCTTCAGGTAAAAGCATTTTGCCTCATAGGCAAAGTCCGAAGGATACTTATCGGCGGTTTTTAGAAAAATGTCGTGGGTTTTCCAATCAGGGGGATCGAGATAATGGCAGTCGTTGGTAACCACAGGGACCTTGCCATACCTATTGCACTCGGTTTCAATAAACCGGTTAACCGGGGCCTGGTCTTTAAGGTTGTGACCGGAAACCTCGGGATAAAAATCATCGCCAAACATCTCTTCAAGTCTTTTGAAGAATTCTCCCGCTCGGTCAGGCTGCTGCCGGCGTACATAGCTTCCGATTGGTCCGCTTATACAGGCGGAAAGGACCATCAGACCTTTTCGAAACCGTTCCAGAAGGTTCCAGTCAATTAACGCGTAATCGGGGGGAGAGAAATTATTCTCCCAACTCAGGGAGGAGAGCCGAATTAAGTTGAATAACCCTTCAAGGTTTTTAGCCAGAATCACCAGGTGAGTCTTATCCAATGGCCGGGATGGATCCGGGACAAAATATATTTCACAACCGATCAGGGGAATTATCCCCTCATCCCGGCAATTGAAATAAAATGGCCAGATTGAGGATAATTTCCCGTGATCCGTAATGCCAAGAGCTGGGTGGCTCCAGCTTTTGACTCGCTTTATCGCGTCTTTTATTTTGAGGATGCTATCTGAAGTCGATCCTGAATAATGGTTATGGATGTGGATGAATTCAACCGGCTCAGTATTCACTGTAACGGGTTCCCTCTTTAATATTTTTCAACGCCTCTCTTATGTAAGGAATGATGTTTTTCGGCAATCGCGCCAGGGGGTACCAGCTCAGATCGTCGCATTTATCGGGCTCCCGGTTCTCGGGTTCGTTCCGCCATTTCCTGGGTTGAAGAAAAAAGGCTATCCTTTTTTTCTTCTCTATTTTTCGGTGCATGACGTGAACCACTCCCAGGTTCTCGTAGTCTATCTCAATACCCGCTTCTTCTTCCGCCTCCCGGATCATGGCCTCTTTGCAGGTTTCTTCTGCTTCTACATGACCGGCCACCAAGCTGTAGTTTCCATCTTCATAGCCAGTTTGGTAGCGTCTCAGCAATAATATCCGCTCCTCTCTTATAAGAACGAGGTAGACTTCGGCAATAATTCCACTGTATCGTTTCATAACCTGATTATTTTACCAGATCGGTGACGGAAATCAAAATCTAGTTTCCTTCCAGGGCCTTCCGGATTACAGCATCGTCATCAATTCCTTGTGCCTCCTCAAAGACTGAAAATACCTCATGCCCGTGCTCTCGCAGCCATTTCGCCACTGCCGGTCCGGTGCATTCATCAACGAGAAAACGCATTTATACGGTCTCCATACTCAAGGGCATAAAAGCAGTATCTTTTAAGGATTTAGTCGCGAAAAGGAAGCAAGCCTGAATGTCTTCGTATCTAAGACCTTCATACTCATTCAAAATTTCAGCTTCAGTAGTACCATGAGCAAGTAAATTCAGAATGAAGTCTACGGTCAGACGAGTCCCCCGGATAACCGGTTTCCCAACCATAACCTTAGGATTTAATACAATTCGTGTGAGTAATTGTTCGTCGTTCATTATTATCCCCCTGGCTTGGCTTACTTGATCGTAAATACAAAGTATCAATCACAAAATAAATTATACCACATACTTGTTGGAGGTTACATATAAAAAAGCCTGGAAGCGAAAGCTTCCAGGCTTTTTAAAATGGGAACGACCCCGGTCTTCTATCGGAACAGCACCAGGGTATTGTGGGGAAGAACAAATAAAAGCCCGGGAGGAATAATTCCTCCCGGGCTTTTACGGGCATGATCCCGGTTATCACCGGGAAGCATGGTTGATCTGGGATTTCATTAAAATATTTACCCCGCGGTGAGCGAAGCTCACTTTGCGGTGTGTTTTGGGAAGGGGTGTTATGTCCTGATTTAAAGTTGTCACTATTTCTGATTGCACCACCCCGACCTCGGCCCCTTTTTTGTCCACTAATTACACTAATTCACACTAATTGCTTCCCTCGTAGCGAAGCGGAGACATCGAACATTTATGTGAGATGCCTTGCCGCTCCCTCTTTATGAACTACGAATTACGCGAATTTAAAAACTGTAAACAAACGAACCAAACTTAGCTAATTTTTCTGCCGTCAACCGACAACTGTCAACTGACAACCTTCTTTTCCCTCGGCCCCTTTTGCAGTCCACGAATTACACGAATTTCCACGAATTGCTTCCCTCGTAGCGAAGCGGAGACATCGAACATTTATGTGAGATGCCTTGCCTCACCCCCTTTAAGAACTACTAATTTCGCGAATTACGCGAATTTGAAAAGGTCGTTCGAAGTTCGGCGTTCGAAGTTCAGCATTTAAGCCGCCTTCCGCCGCCTCGTTCGAAGTTCGGCGTTCGACGTTCAGCATTTAAGCCGCCTTCCGCCGCCCTGTTCGAAGTTCGACGTTCGGCGTTCGACGTTCGACGTTCAGTTTTTAAGCCGCCTTCCGCCGCCCCGTTCGATGTTCGGAGTTGGAAGCTGTGCCCGCCGTAGCTTTAGCAAAGGCTGGTTCGAAGTTCAGATTTCCCTCTTAAGCCATTTTCTCCTCCTCCCTGCTTCTCCCTTCTAATCCCTCCTCACTACTCCCCACTGCCGACTCCCCACTGCCTACTATCATCTGGTAACCGGAATATCCCCGTTCGTTCCAAAGTAAGTTCTGGTAATCCCTTTTGTCGCCCATAGTCCGGATGAAGCCCTGAAGATACCGATATTGTCGGCGCCATCCCCATTGTAATCGGCGGGGACCGGATCGTCGGTACTCCCTCCGAAGTAGCTCCTGGTTACACCCCGGATCGCCCAGAGGCCGGCGCTGGCTCGGAAGATCCCCGCCTCCCATATGCCGTCACCGTCGTAATCCCCGGGGACCGCGCCATCCCCATCGGCCCCGAAGTAGACGCGGCTTACGTCTTGCATTGCCCAGAGTCCCGAGCTTTCCCGGAAGATGGCCGGAATTGTCGTGTCGCCCCCGGCATAATTACCGGGTACCGGCTTGTCTCCGGCGGCCCCGAAGTAGGCCCGACTCACTCCCTTGATCGCCCAGAGACCGGAACTCTCACGGAAGATGCCCACATTACAGGAACCGTCACCGTCGTAGTCCCCGGGTACCGGGATATCATCCGTGCTTCCGAAATAAACCCGGGTTACCCCTTTCACCGCCCAGAGGCCGGAGGATTCCCGGAAGATGCCGATGTCCGTGATTTCGTCCCCATCGTAATCCCCGGGGACCGGGATATCGGAGGAGTAACCGAAGTAGGCCCGGGTGATATTCCGGACCGCCCAGAGACCGGAACTGCTTCGAAAAACGGCGATGTCATCGGTCCCGTCGCCATCGTAGTCGCCCGAGTACGGTCGGCCGGCTTCGGCTGGCGGCCAGACGCTAATGACGGCATTGGCCGCGCCGGGAGTGGGCGTCTCCATGGAGCCCCAATTCTCGGTGCCGTCGGGGTAACGACCATACGAAACGTCGGTCGATTGGGCGCCAAACTCAATTGAATCGATAAGTGTCGCCCCGTCGGTGTTGTACAGAGTGATCGTTTCGCCGTCCGCGGAAAGTTTGAAGGAGGCGTGTGTGTCTCCCTGGTCCGTGTCATTGTCGGCCCAGATTACAAGGTATCCGCCCGCGGCTATCGTTATTCCGTCGGCGAACTGCCACTGAGTTGAATCAGTTACGTCGTCGGTCAGGTACATTCCGCTCAGGTCAACCGACTCGGTTCCCGGGTTGTACAGTTCGATCCAATCCTCGAACTTCCCCGTCTCGTCCGGGTCTTCGATCGTGGCGTCGTTGTCGGCCATGAACTCGTTGATGTACAGAACAACGGGGGTGACTGGATCGACCGTGACCGTCACCGTCGCCGTATCTGCCCTTGTCGCGCCGTCATCGTCGGTCACTTGCACGCTGATGGTGAAGGTTCCCGCCGTGGTCGCGCTGAACGACGCGGTAACGCCGGTGGCGTCGTCGTATTGTCCGTCGTTGTCCAAGTCCCAGGCGTAGGACGTGATCGTGCCATCAGAATCGCTCGATCCGGCTGCCGTCAGAGAGATCGTATCGCCGACCAGTCCGGCATAAGGACCGCCTGCATCGGCCGTGGGTGCGACATTGCTGCCGGTATTGTAGACATTGGCTGAACCAGGTGTTGGTGTTGACATCGAAACAAATGTCTCACTGCCATCGGGATAGCGGCCATACGAGATGTCTGTTTCTTGGGCATCGAATTCGACCGAGTCGATCAAGGTCGCCCCGTCGGTGTTGTAGAGAGCGATCGTCTCGCCGTCCGCGGAAAGTTTGAAGGAAGCGTGTGTGTCTCCCTGGTCCGTGTCATTGTCGGCCCAGATCACAAGATATCCTCCAGCGGCTATCGTTGTTCCGTCGGCGAACTGCCACTGAGTTGGATCAGTTACGTCGTCGGTTAAGTATATTCCGCTCAGGTCAACTGACTCGGTTCCCGGGTTGTAAATTTCGATCCAATCCTCGAACTTACCTGTATCGTCCGGGTCTTCGATCGTGGCGTCGTTGTCGGCCATGAACTCGTTAATGTACAGTTCGCCTGGCTCAACCGGATCGACAATCTCGACACTGGCAAGGTTTTCGGTACCGAACGTTGGTTGGTCGGTCGTCACAAACGCTCCGTCACCGTCGGGCACGCGAGCAAGAGATGTGTCGTCGGCCATCGCTTCGAACGTGATGCTGTCGATCACGGTGACTCCATCGGTTAACTGCAACGTGCCACCAGTTGTACCAAGCGAGAAGTTCGCATGATTGCTTCCTTCGGTGATTTCACCGTCGAGCCAGAATGTCAGGAATTCGCCATCATCAAGATTCGACGATGGTATCGACCACTTCGTCAAATCGCCTGCATCGTCCGTTAGATACAGACCGGATAGATCGACCAGGCCGGAGCCGAAGTTGTAAATTTCGACCCACGGGTCATAGTCGCCCGCTTCATCTTGGGCTGTTGCCACGTTGGCCGACATTAATTCGTTCAATCGCAGATCGGATTGCGTGGCATAGGTTTCCAATTGCGCGCTCAGGTAGTCCGACCTGTCGCCGATGAATGAAGTTAGTCCGTAGATTGTACTTCCGCCATCGGCAATGTCGTCATTCAGGTTCGTCTCAAACTGGGCGGAGGTGTATTGTTTGTTCGGATCTGCGGTAACATCGTTCCGGATGAGGGAGGCCAGTTCGTTGATTCGCTCGGTCGCCGATGTCACGTCGAAGCCTCCGCGAAGCATTTCGGCCAGGTTGCGTAGATAATCTTCGCTGTACTCGTCGACGGCCCATAGATTCTCCATCAGCGGACGCTCTTCCGCTTCGGTTTGTCCCGGAGGTCCCATTGCAACGGGAACCCAGAACGGATTCAGTTCGGCCATGTCTTGACCCGGTGTTATGAATTGCGAGAACGTACCGAAAGATTCATTCGCATCCCAAAAGATGTGCGTGAATTGGCCGGTGTCGTCGCGATCGTAAAGGTAATAGTTGTGGGCAGCACCGTTGTAGGAATCCAGGTTCGCAAACAGGTTGTTGATCGCCAGGCCCGCAAGCGCGTCGTCCACATCCAGCAGCGGTTCGATCGACGCGGCCAAATCTTCCGTCGGCGTGTTGTTCAAGACGTTGATGAACTCGACGAGTTGGGAGTAGTCGTAGGCGGTCTCGTTGGTCTTCAGTTCGTAGAAGTCATCGTAGAGATCGGGGTCATCGCCAAGCCACGTCAGGTCAGATCCGAAATCTGCGTCAGGATCATCGGCCAAATCATCCGACGCCGTTCCTTTATACAGGTTGCCGTCCTCGTTGCTGCCGAACCGGCTTTGCGCGAACGTTTTGTCGATCTGTTCGACCGCGGTATACAATCCCCAATACTCGCCGTTGATGTAGACGTTGACATGCACCGCGCGGCCAACGCCTTTTACGAAGTTGGATGCGTAATCCAGGAACAACTTTTCACGAAGCATCGTGGGATCGTTGAAGTTGTTATTAAGATTGAGTTTCTTCAGTCCCAGGAACGCCAGTTCGTCGTTGTCCTCGTCGTATTCGTCGAAGTCGATCTTGATCGACTTCTTCACACCGGGGATCGAAAAGGAAGAGTTGCCCTTGAAGCGAACGCCCACGCTCTCGATAACGATCCCGTCGTACTCGAAGTCCGCCTCGAAGTATGGGTCGTCCGCATCATTGGCGTGGGAGTCATAGAGGACATCGTACCAGTCCTGGTTGTCGAACGTGATATAGAGATCGTGGACGTAGCTGTCGTCAAAGAAGGTGGAAGCCTCGTCAGCCGCCTGTGTGTGCGTCCAGGTCGACGCAAAAGTGTACTCTCCGGCGTAGGTGCTTCCTATTAGAAATACTGCCGCGATTAATGTCATTGAGAGTAAATATTTCATCTGCCACCCCTCCCGGGTTTAAATTTTATGTTAACGTACCACAGGTGTATCTCCTGAAGATCCGTAATAAACCCGGCTGATCCCGCAGAGTGCCCAGAGGCCGGAATTGCTCCGGAAGATTCCGATATCGTCGCCGCCGTCACCGTCGTAATCGGCGGGGACAGGATCGTCTGTGCTTCCTCCGAAATAACTCCTGGTCACACCCCGCACCGCCCAGAGGTCGGCGCTGGCTCGGAAGATCCCCGCCTCCCATATGCCGTCGCCGTCGTAGTCCCCGGGGACCGCGCCATCCCCATCTGCCCCGAAGTAGACGCGGCTTACGTCTTGCATCGCCCAGAGTCCCGAGCTTTCCCGGAAAATGGCCGGAATTGTCATGTCACCCCCGGCATAATTACCGGGGACCGGCCGGTCGCCGGAGGTCCCGAAGTAAGCACGACTCACCCCCTTGATCGCCCAGAGGCCTGAACTCTCCCGGAAGACCCCCACATCACAGGAACCATCACCGTCGTAGTCGCCGGGGACCGGTATGTCGGACGACGATCCGAAGTAGATACGGGAGATGTCCCTGACCGCCCAGAGACCGGAACTCCCGCGATAGAGCGCGATGTCGGTCTTTCCATCACCGTCATAATCACCGGAGACCGGCATGTCATCGGAACTTCCGAAGTAGGCGCGGCTCACGTTACGGATCGACCAGAGGCCGCTCGAGGCCCGGAAAATCGCGAGGTCGTCGGTCCCGTCGCCATCATAGTCCCCTGACTCCAGTATAGGAGGAGCAGGAGTCGGCGTTGGAGCGGCACTTCCTCCGGAACGAACGCAGCGGACATAGTTGTAGATCCGAACCGCGTCGCCCTGAGGGCCGTTTCCGGTTGAGTAATCGGTCCCGTCATCATATTTAGGGTCACTCCGCTGAGCCCCGGCACCGTGGACATCGACCCAGGATTCGTTCATATAGCCCAGGGCTTCACCGAAGCAGATGTAGGCTGCCCATTTGCCGGGTGCACCGGTCCAATTAGTGTGGGTGGTGCCGGTCCAGTAGAAAGGATAGTCGACTGCGCCCGCTTCATCGTTTATCGCGGTGCAGGAAAAGACCGGGTCGATGGCGGCGGAACCGGTCGTGTCGGGTGAACGGGTATAATCGAGTATGCTCTGGAGTTCTTTGGCGTTGGGCAGGCGCCAGTCATCATAATCCGCCAGGTCCAGGTTTTCAGCGTAATCAAGGGCATCTTCCCAGTCGTATCCGGTGCCGCTGTCTTCTTCCTGCCAGATCAGGCCGGTCGCTGAGTCGGTGATTGTCCCGTCCCCGTTATCTACAAAGTTGTTTATGCCGTAGCTGGTATTACCTCGGCAGCAGATCGCGAAAAAGGTTTTATCGGAACCAAAAAGCGTCAGGCCATAGCCCTTGATCCGGCCATCGGCGAAGTTGACGCCGAAGAGGGTTTGGTCTTCACCGCCGGTGGTGCTGACATAGAGAGTGCTGGAACCATACTGAGCGTCGATAATTCGTTCGCCGGCATCGGTATCTCCGTAAGCGAAGTCGAAGTAATCGTTATCGATGAAAGGTATCAGCCCGGAGGTGTCGGTATCCTCATAACCGCTGGGGTCAATGCCCCTGAAATCCATTAACGAATATAATTCCTTGATCGAAGGCAGTCGCCAGTCATTGTAGCCTCCAAAGCTATCGGCATTGAGAATATCGGGGTAGGTCTGCAGTTCGCTCCAGGTTAATTTGTCGGCAACGTCTATATCTTCGTCATCATCGGTATCCGCGCTTCGCTGCCAGGTCAGGCCGGTGTTATTGTCGGAGACGGTCAGTCCGTCTCCGCTGAGCGAATAGCTCGGCTGAATACCGTCATACTGAGCGTCCTGGCCGTAATACGCTTCTCCCGACAGCGGAGATGTTATCTCGGCAGTATCACCGTAATAGATATCCTGTCCGGTATCCACTATTGTATAATCCCCGGACGAGGCGGATGATGCTCCTATTAAGAGAGCCATGGCGGGTATTAATATCGATATCTTCATTTTCATCCGTCCTTTTGGTTGTTCTGCCCGTTTTGCCAAAAGCTTCCGTTTATTTAATTTTTAAATATATTCTTTGGAGTGGGTTAGAACATTTCCTTTCTCATCCTCGATTTTTGAATATCCAATAACCAACAAGGAATATCCAATATCCAAGTGCTTTTTTATTGGATATTCCTTGTTGAATATTCAGTTCGCCTTTCCCGGTTTTATTCTTTTTTAAGACTTTTGAAAGTACCTTGTCGTTATCGCCGGGGAGGCGGACCCATTGACTTGTGGTGTGCCTCCATCTCTTTTTCGGAGGCATATCCGTCTCCGTCGGTATCGATCTCCGCGAAACGTTCGCTCTGATGGGCAAGCCATTCCTGTTCGGAGATCTGGCCGTCCCCATCGGTATCCATCTCCAGAAAATTCCCCTGTCCACCGGGGCCCTGCTGGGCCAGGAGGGGAGTCGCTGTCATTGTTACTACTATCAAACTTGTTGCTATCGCTTTCCAACTCTTCATTCTCTTGTCTCCTTGTTTATGAGAGATTTGGTCTCTCAAGGGTTTTAATTATTTCTTTTGATCCGCGTCGACGTTCAGGCTATTTTGTCTGTCACTGAATCTGACGACAATAGTTGAAAAATCCTGCGGAAAATATTTTGTTAATCAGGGCGTAGACCCCGGCCGACCCCAATAGACCACCCCAATAGACACCCCAATAGACCAATAGATCCAATAGACTTTGATTCGTTCTATCGATTGTGTCACGGCTCCCGCGGCCTAGTTGGGGTTGCCGCATAATCAATATTCAGAAGGATCGTTACATCCCCTGTTTTTTCGTGCAATAAAGTTAAAGTAGGGTATAAACACTCACAAACATGAAACGGCGTTTCGAGAAAGGCAATAGGATTTGAGCGAAAAATTGATGGATAAACGAACGACTGATATGGGCACGACCCCTATCGGTCTGCTGCTGCTTCGAATGAGCATTCCGGCCATGATTTCCGTGGTCATGATGTCGCTTTACAACATCATAGACACTTTCTGGGTATCCGGATTGCCCAACGGCACCGAGGCCATTGCTGCACTCACCGTACTCATGCCGTTACAGCAGATCGCTGCAGCAATGGGAATGTGTATGAGTGTTGGGGTCACATCCCTGGTCTCACGGCGCTTGGGCGAACGGAAACTGGAAGAAGTTCATGCTATTGCGGGCAATGCTGTCACGCTACCCATTGTGCTGGGGATTGCTTTTGGTGCGGTTTGCATAATCTTTCCCGGGCCACTGGCTTTGGCCTTCGGCGGATCACACCAACTGGTAGCGCCTGCGATCAGCTATCTAATCATTGTCGCCTGGGGTTTTCCCTTTCAAATCTATAGCATGAGTATAGACGGCCTCATCCGAGGCTCCGGCAATACAAAAACCCCGATGTATATTCGGGGTTCCGCAGCGCTCCTCAATGTCATTCTCGACCCGTTTCTCATCTACGGATGGGGTTTCTTCCCAATGCTGGGCCTTCGCGGCGCGGCCATAGCCACCCTCCTCGCACAGATATTGGGTGCGGTTCTATCAACGGGATATATCCTCAGTAGGAGAAGCCCCTATCGTATCTCATCTGCCGCGCTCTGGCCAAAAATCACCATTATACGCGACATCGCACACGTGGGTTTCCCATCGTTTATTAACGGATGCGTGCGCAGTACGGTCGGCTCAACCGCCAACTGGGTGTTGGCAGGTTTTGGACCCGCAGCGCTTGCCGCACACGGGTTGAGTATGCGTGTGATGATGCTTATGCTGTCTTTCATGGGGCCGGGCGTTTCTCAAGCGCTGGTGCCTATTGTGGGTTTCAATTTCGGCGCAAAAAACTATCGGCGAATGTGGCGCACCTGGTTGAGCGCCTCGGTCGTGCTCGCGGGCATCGGCATTGTGCTTTCATCGATCATCATCGTCTTCGCCCCAACAATTATGGCTCCCTTTGCGCGCGATCCGGAGTTATTGCGCCTTTCCGTCTGGGCCGTGCGCGCTAGAGTGTGCACAATTTTTCTGGTCGAACCGCAGATGATGGGGGTCTTCACATTTCAGGGTATGGGCATGGGATTCCGTGCTTTGGTCTTGACCATGTCGCGCGACGTCATCTTTGTGATCCCGGCTCTGATCCTCCTCACCGATATCTTTGGTGTATACGGCGCATTCGCCGCTCAGCCCGTGGCCAACGTACTCGGCCTCATCATCGCAGGCACAATGCTCTTGCGAGCTTATCGGCGATATCCAGTAACGGCTAGTGTATAGACGAAATGTAAGCTTTCAGTGAATCCCGTTGCCACGTGCTCGTAGAGGCGACCTTCAGGTCGCCATCGGGTGGCGGCCTAAAGGCAGCCGCTACGAGAGGACGGGGTTTACTGAAAGCTTACTAGGCTAGTACCAATGGTCCCTGATCCTATTCAATCGTCTGTTAAATTAAAGGGGCTGAGGTTGGGGAGCTATAAAATCTTATGTTAATCATTTGATTTAGAAAGTTGCGCCGAAGGCGCTATGTTCCTATATTGAGAATTATTTCCTTACCGCACCACCGGTATATCCCCCGAACTGCCGAAATAGACCCGGCTTACTCCCTTAATTGCCCATAGTCCGGATGAAGCCCTGAAGATACCGATATCATCGGCGCCGTCGCCATTGTAGTCGGCGGGGACCGGATCGTCGGTGCTCGCTCCGAAGTAACTCCTGGTCACACCCCGGATCGCCCAGAGGCCGGAGGCGGGACGGTATATGCCCACCATCCGGACTCCACTACCGCTATAATCCCCGGGGACCGCGGTATCTGCCGATGATCCGAAATAAACTCGGGTCAGCGCTCTAATTGCCCAGAGACCGGAAGTTCCTCTGAAGATGCCGATCTCTTTGGTTCCGTCCCCATCATAGTCACCGGGAACCGGCCAGTCGCCGGAGGATCCGAAGTAGGCCCTGGTCAATCCTCGCAAAGCCCAGAGGCCGCTGGATTCCCGGAAGATCCCGGGAATGCAGGCGCTGGACGGGTTGGAGGAGAATGGTACCGGGATATCATCTGTACTTCCGAAATAAACCCGGGTGACCCCTTTTACCGCCCAGAGGCCGGTTGCGGACCGGAAGATACCGATCTCGGTGATCCCGTCTCCGTCGTAGTCACCGGGGGCCGGGATATCGGAGGAGGAACCGAAGTATGCCCGGGTAATTCCTCGGACCGCCCAGAGGCCGGAACTGTTTCGGAAGATCGCGATATCGTCCGTCCCGTCACCGTTGTAGTCGCCCGAATCCAGGATGGGGGAGGAGGCCGTCGGCGCGGCCGAAGTATCCCGGACGCAGCGGACGTAGTTGTAGATGCGTTCCTCTTCTTCAGGGGCAGGCCCTCCTTCTACCTTGGTATCGAAGCGCACGGCTCCGGCCCCATGGGTATCTTCTCCACCGTCGTTCACCGCTGTTCCGAATGCCACGTACCAGCCGTAATAATATCCGGGATCCTGCGGACTGAAGTAGGAGCTGGTACTCGACCAGAAGTAGCCATAATCGGGGTCATAGTCCGTCGTCCCCGATGCCAGTTCCGTAATATCGAAGTAATCCGTATCGATTGCCGGTCCCTTTTCAGCCGCTTCGGTGGCACTGGGAGAACGTGTGTAATCGACAATGCTCTGGAGTTCCTTGACATCGGGGAGCCGCCAATCATCGTAATCGGCCAGTTCCAGATCTTCGGCGTAGGCTAGGGCATCCTCCCAGTCCAGGCCGCTGCCGCTGTCCTCCTGCTGCCAGGTCAGGCCGGAAGCGGTATCGGTAACGGTGCCGTCGCCATTATCCGTGAACTGATTGGCGCCATAGCTGTCACCCCGCACGGCGCGGACGTAATTTCCCATCGGACCGCTGACTCCCGCCGGATAGGCTTTGATGTGTCCCGTGCCGTGATTGACGCCGAAGGCAGCCGCGGATCCGCCCTCCATCGTGACGCCGACGTAGTAATTACTGGTCCAATACTGCTCGTCCTTGCTGACCTCGACGCCGACCAGATCGAAGTAATCCGTATCCAGATAAGGCCAGCCTGTGGAAAAATTACTTATGGAAAAAAGCTCCTTCAGACTGGGAATACGCCAGTCATCATGACCGGCCAGGACCAGGGTATCGCAATGATCCACAGCTTCCTGCCAGTTGAATGAACTTGAACTGGGTGTTTGCTGCCACATCAAGCCTGTATTGAGATCGGAAACGGTGCTGTCGCCGTTGTCCTGGAGAGAAAATTGGGCGCTGTCGTATTGTGCGTCCTGTCCATAGAAAGCTTCTCCCTCCTTCGGGCAGGTTATTTCCGAAGAATTGTCATAACACGCGGTCTGTCCCGTATCCACCACCGTGAAAGCGTACTCTTCTGCGAAGGTGCTTCCTGTTACAAACACCGCCGCGATTAATGTCATTGATAGTAAATATTTCATCTGCTTATCCCTCCCGGGTTTAATATTTATGTTAACGTACCACCGGTGTATCTCCTGAAGATCCGTAATAAACTCGGCTGATCCCGCGGATCGCCCAGAGACCGGATGAGTCACGGAAGATTCCGGTATCGTCGGCGCCGTCACCGTTGTAGTCGGCGGGGACCGGATCGTCGGTGCTTGCTCCGAAGTAGCTTCTGGTTACACCCCGGATTGCCCAGAGACCGGATGCGGGACGATATATCCCCGCTTCCCATGCGCCGTCCCCGTCATAATCCCCGGGGATTGAGGTATCTGTCAATGAACCGAAATAAACCCGGGTTAGATCTCTAATCGCCCAGAGGCCGGAGGATCCCCGGAAGATACCGATCTCCTTTGTTCCGTCACCGTCATAGTCGCCGGGAACCGGCCGGTCGCCGGAGGAGCCGAAGTAAACCCGGGTCAACCCCCGCAAAGCCCAGAGTCCGCTGGTCTCCCGGAAGATTCCCGGAATACAGGCGCTGGACGGGTTGGAGGAGAATGGTACCGGGATATCATCCGTACTTCCGTAATAAACCCGGGTCACTCCTCTCACCGCCCAGAGGCCGGAGGATCCCCGGAAGATGCCGATATCCGTGATTTCGTCCCCGTCGTAATCCCCGGGGGCCGGGATATCGGAGGAGGAACCGAAGTAGGCCCGAGTAAGTCCTCGGACCGCCCAGAGGCCGCTGCTGCTTCTGAATATCGCGACATCGTCCGTCCCGTCGCCGTTGTAGTCGCCTGAATCCAGGATGGGGGAGGAGGGAGTCGGCGTCGGGTCGGCCGCAGTATCGCGAACCAAACGCACCAGTTGATCGACTGAATCTTCTATGCCAGAATTTTCTTCATTTTTAGAACCAAAACATATTGAGCCTGCACCATGCAAGTCATAACCATTCATATCTACGTTATAGCCCACAGCCAGGAACCAGGCAGATATGGCGCCGGCCGGATTGGACGTACTCGACCAGTAAAAAGGGTAATTGGGCTGCTCTATTGTTCCATCAACAATATTTGTAACTTCGGTAAGGTTAAATACGCTTGTGTCCAACGCAGGGATTTCAGTGACTGAGTAATCCGCAATGCTCTGCAATTCCTTAATATTTGGTAAACGCCAATCATCATAATCGGCTACGGTGGCTGTTTCGGCATAGGCCAATGCCTCTTCCCAGTATAAATGCTCTCCGTTATCGTCCTGCGACCACATTAACCCCGTAGCATTATCAGTAACCGTGCCGTCGCCGTTGTCAAGAAAATCGTTGATACCATAGGTCTCTACACCTCGGACTGCACGCACATATCTCCGTCCGCTCATAGCTTTGATATGACCGGTCCAGTCGTTAACAATCCAATACGGATTACCTTCTACCTGCTCGTTTTGGTACTCGCTTTCAACAAGGTAGGCATTACTCGTCCATGAATGATGCTGATTCATCGAAGTACCATCACTTGATAAGTTAAAGTAGTCGGTATCTAGCCATGGCCAACCTGTAGAAAAATCCCGGATAGACCACAGCTCTTTCACTGTTGGCATACGCCAGTTGTTGTATTCGCCGGTCGTTAGCCTTTCGCAGTAGCGTGAGGCATCGTTCCAACTCATGGTTTCACTCGATTGGTTCTGTGCCCAGACCAGACCGGTGTTGAGATCAGTAACGGTGTCATCGCCATTGTCCTGATAGGAGGGCTGTACTCCATCATAGTGGGCATCCTGTCCGTAGAACGCTTCGCCCGGGGCCGGAGAGATGATATTACCTTCCGCGTCATAGGCATTAGTCTGGTTGGTATCTACCAGGACATAGATCTCTTGGGCCAGGAGGGGTGTCGTTGTCATTGTTACAACTATCAAACCTGCAGCGATCGCTTTCCAACTCTTCATTGTATTGATCCTTATTTTATTTCTTGGTTCTCAGTCATATTGTGTGGGTGGCAACATATATGATTTACCACGAAGGACACGAAGGTTATTACAAGTGATTACAGTACAGGTCACTACATTAAACGGGCAGTTGATCTGTCTACGCATACCGGATGGGTAATGCTATTTTCTATTCACATCTACTTCGTGATCTTCGTGTCCTTCGTGGTTTAAAGTAGCTTTATTACCCACACAAAATGACTGATAACCTATTTCTTTAATGCCTGGGTTATCCCGGCATCCCATGATGATCAATTCTATTTCCTGTCCCGGTTGTTCTTCCGGACCCGCTGGGGAGGTCCCATTGACTTGTGATGTGCCTCCATCTCTTCCTCGGAGGCAAAGCCGTCCCCATCGGTATCAATCTCCGCGAAACGTTCACTCTGATGGGCCAGCCATTCCTGTTTGGAGATCAGGTTGTCCCCGTCAGTATCCTGTTCCTGAAAATGCCCTTGGCCTCCGGGTCCCTGCTGGGCCAGGAGAGGTGTCGCTGTCATTGTTACTCCGATCAAGATTGTTGCTATCGTTTTCCAACTTTTCATAATCTTATCTCCTTATTCTTTTCTTACATACTGGTGTTATCCCGTCATTCCATGATTATCAATTCTATTCCCTGTCTTCCCGGTCGCCGGAATCATGGCGCCCCGGTGGTGCTTCGCGGTCTATCTCTTCATCGCCGTCAGATTCTGCATCGTCCATAGAGCGGGTATGTTTTTTGATCTCTTTCTCGCTGACAAATCCGTTGCCGTTGGCATCGAGCTTCTTGAACCGTTCGGTCTGATATACAATCCACTCCCGCTCAGAGATCTGGTCGTCACTGTTGGTATCAATCCGCTGTAAATGATCCTGGCCATCGGGTTTCCGTCGGGCGAAGAGAGGTGGTGCTGTTATTAATACCGTTATCAAACTCGCCGTTATGATTACTCTGCTCTTCACCCTCAGTTTTCCTTATTTACGAGAGAGGTAGTATACCTCAGACTTTAATTCTTTGAAGTTTATGGTCTCTTGCTTCTGCGATGGGTTTTCCATTCAGTTTCGGAGGCGTATCCATCTTGATCGAGGTCAATCTCAGTTCTGAATATTTCCCGGTGGTGTTCGGACCATTCCTCTGTCGAGACCTTTCCGTCATCGTTTAGATCCATCCGGTCTCCCGCTCTTCTCATCGGAAGCCCCGGTCTTTCTCCCGGCGGCGGGGGAGGGGGCCCATTTCCTATGCCTCCCGGTTGTCCGGGAAGATCCGGTCCTTTCATTACTGCGAGGAGGTCGTTGACGATACTATCGAACTGTTCCTTCTGCTCCGGGCGACAGATAGCTTTGATCTCCTGCAGATGGGTAAAGATCAGCCTGGCCTTCAGGGCTTCTTTCTCTCCCACCTCTGCGGCCAGTTCTTTTACCCGCGCTGAATTGGGGGAAGCTTTCAGGAGTTCATCCATCATCTGACGTTTGCAGGTATTCACCTCCTTCTGGAAGGTGTCCATCTGAGCGACCTGACGGGACAGTAATATTTTAAATTCTTTCTTTTGGTTCGCGTCGAAGTTCAGTTCACGGGTTAGAAAATTGCTGACGTGGTCCGGCACCCCCCGGCCATGAGAAATTTTCCTCTCCGAACCCTGGAAGTGGCCAATCCACAGTGTAGCCAGTGTGCCGAGGTTCAGGATGACGAGAACTACGATTGACCAGACTATGACCTTTTGTTTAGAGAAGTAGTCCATGAGATCACTCAAATAATTCCTTGATTTGATTATTCGTTTGAATTAGCTGGAATTCCTCCGCCAGGGTCGTCAGGCTTTCCTCCCGGCTGATAGTCTCGGTTGAGGTCCCCTGGGAGAGGAGAGCAGCTGTGCAGATGTTAATAATAATAAGGCATCCGATCAGTGCCGGTTTTAGCGCGTTCATGCTGAAGAACCGGGCGGAAAAAGTATTCTCTATCGACGCGTGACTTTCCAGGTGTGCTGCCAGACGGCTGTAAAAGAAGGGTGAAGGGTCAATGGTATCGATCTCCTCCAGACATCCCAGCGTCCGGTCGATCTCCCGTGCTATTCTGTCTTTTTTGTCGGTCATATCGTTATTCTCTCCATTTTGTCTGTCACTGAATCTGACGACATTAGTTCAGAAATCCTGCGGTCATTTAATATTTTTTTCATAATAACGGGTAAGCTTCTTCTTCAGGTTCTGCTTGGACCGGTGAACCAGGGACTCGACCGCCGAGACGGTCGTCCCCAGAACCCCGGCGATCTCTTGCTGGCTGAAGCCTTCATATTTGCTCAAGGTAATGGCGATCCTTTGGTTCTCGGGGAGAGTATTCAGAGCATTTTGAAGAATCTGAAGGCGCTCCTTCCTCTCCGCTACTGTGTCAGGGTTGGTTCCCTCGGGGGAGGGGATATCATCAGCTTGACCGCTGATTCCCAGGGCATTCTTAATAGAACTGAACCTCTTCTTTCGATTCTTCATTCTGATGAAATCCAGAGACTTCGAGACTGCGATCCGGTAGAGCCAGGTGGAGAGTTTGGCGTCTCCTCGGAATCGGGAGATCGAACGGTGTGCTTGAAGAAAGACTTCCTGGGCCATGTCTTCCGCGTCCTGGCGGTTGTGGAGGAAACGGTAGCAGATATTCAGAACCAGATCCTGATGGAGCTCGACGAGATCTTTAAACGCAGTCGCCCCTCCTAATTTTAGTTCATGAATTAATGATTTATTATCGGTATCGGTCATTAGGATAGACTGCCTTGTGAAGTATGACGTCTTTTCTCTCAGAATCTTGCGGATATTATTTTTTTAATCGGAATCGTAATTATTAATACTTTACCTTTCTTTTATCGAAGATGCAGGCGAATAAATCCTCTCACGGATAACAGGATTTGGGGTAATTCTGGGGAGGAAATAGATAATTCGGCAGCATCACAAGGGAAAAATCAATAATAATTTAGTATGGTGTCCCCGGAACTTCAAAAGCTATCCCAAAAAAAGCGGTGAGGGAATAATCCCTCCGGCGTAGCTAACGGGGATGACGGGTGTCCCAGAGCGTGGTTGATATGGGATTTTATCAAGATCACCTTCTGGACCGTGAGGGACGGGCACAGGAAGATTTCTTTGATTAACGATTTTGATTAATGATTATGTAACTTGAACTCTGAGTTGCTTTCCCAATACCGTAGCAAATCTTTCCAGAGTGGACAGGCGGATATCCTCGGCATGATTCTCAATTCTGGAAATCGCGGACTTATGTGTATTCAATCTTTTAGCAACTTCTTCCTGGGTCAACCCAGCACTTTCACGCGCCTGCTTGAATAGAACCCCAATCTTGAAATCGGCATAGCCGATATCGAAGTTTTCCGCGAATTTCGGGTCACGCGTTTTTCGGGATTTTACATATTTTCGAACATCACTCATCTCTTATTCCTCCTCAGGTAGTCTCTTTTTCTCTTCTCAGCCAGAGTAATAGCTCCTGCCGGCGTCTTTTGAGTCTTCTTCTGAAAAGCATGGTTTAAAACGATCAATCTTGGCCCCTCAAAGAATCCGAGTAAGCGAAAGATATCCTTACCGACCTGAACCCTTACTTCCCATATATCTTTGGTATTAACCAGTTTCTTGAGATATTGCGCCGGTACTCGATCCAGTTCTTCTACCAACTGCAAAACCCAAAGAACTTTTTGCGCCTGTTTAGCGTTAAGGGAATCGAGAAATTTTTCAACTGGACAATTACCCGATTCCATTTGGTAGAAGATAATTGTTCTCATAACCCAAGTTAACATATATGTGAACTTGCGCAACAAAAAAATTTAGAATGTTTTCCTACTCCGGGTACAAAACCAGCAAACGCTTTGAGATATTCACCATCCAAATCTGGAACGGAAGCAATCCCGGTCCTCGATCAAGACATCATCTTGATGTCGCCGCTACGAATTGTCATATCAAAAAAAGCCGGAGGGAATATTCCCTCCGGCTTAGCTAACGGGGATGACGGGACTCGAACCCGCAACACCCGGATCGACAGTCCGGTACTCTAACCAATTGAGCTACACCCCCAAAATACTAAAAGATCACATCCTTCTACCAATTTATGATAGAAAAGAAAACATAAATTTTTGCGATAGCAAAAATTTATGGGCGTTGCAGGATTTGAACCTGCGACATCTACCTTGTAAGGGTAGCGCTCTCCCGCTGAGCTAAACGCCCTTTATTCTTTAGATCGAACAAATAAAGATGTAAAAGTATCTCTAATCTTGTATTCAGTCAAGAGATTAGAATGTAAAATGTTGCAGCATGCTTCTACCATTTTCTATGCCGTCTACTCTATTTTTACTTTTAATTCTGTCTTTTATTTTGATACTGTTATGGTTTGGAAATTCCAAATATATATAAATCACCAGATGACGTTAATTAAGTGTACTTCCAATAAGTTAGCACCGTAGGCGATAACTTAATGAATGAAACGAATTTAAATAGAGATGGCGCGTCCGAAACATCCGCCGGATTGAAGAATGAAGTGGAAGAATTGCGGAAGCAGCTGGCGGAGAGTCGCGCTCTGGTGGAGCAATTGCGCGTTGGCAGTGAGCAGTGCTTTAGGATTATCAATGAGGTAAAAGACGGTATCTTCATTGAGACCGTCCGGGGGGAGATACTGGATGTCAATGACGCTGTTTGCCGGATGCTGGGATTCAGCCGGGAAGAACTTCTTTCGATGAGAGTTGGGGAATTGGTTCCCCCGCAGATCGCCGCCGAACTTCCCGAGGTTATTCAGGATGAGACAATCCGGGAGGGGGTGTACATTGAGACCATCAATGTTTGTAAGAATGGCACCCATATTCCGGTGGAAGTGAGCAACACCCTGATCGAGATTGGAGGAGAGAAGAGGGTCATAGCGATTGTTCATGATATATCAGAGCGAGTAGAGTCCAGGGAGAAGCTACTGGCGGTCTATGAAGATATGGAGAGAAATGTCCGGGATCGGACTGAAGAACTGACGCGGTCGAATGAAAATCTGAAGCGGGAGATTGTCGAGAGGGAACGGGCGGAGGAGGAACTTAAGGAGGAGCATCGGCTCTTTCTTGGTGGGCCGACCGTAGTTTTTAAGTGGCGAGCGGAACCGGGCTGGCCGGTCGATTATGTATCGAGGAACGTAGAGAGCCAGTTCGGTTACCAGCCGGATGACTTCACATCCGGCCGGATTATCTATGAATCTATAATTCACCCGGATGATCTGCTGAGGATTATGGAAGAGGTTGAGAAGTATAGTAAACAGGGAGAAGTCTTCTTTGAGCAGATATACCGTATCGCCCATAGTCAGGGTCATTATTGCTGGGTCAACGATCGTACGGTAATATCCAGAACTCCCGAGGGGAAGATTGATCATTATTACGGGTATCTCTTTGACATTACCGAGCGTAAACACAATGAAGAAGAATTGATGAAGCACCGTGATCACCTGGAGGAACTGGTCAAGAAGCGAACCTCGGAGTTAAATGCCATGGTTGACGCGATGGCCCGCCGGGTAGTCCGAATGTCCGACCTGGAGGTACTGGTGGAAGCATTGACCAATCAGATTCTTTCTGCCGGCCTGAAACCGATCAGTGATCGGGAGTCATCTTCTCCCTCTCCGGAATAGTTATGAAAGCAACGATTTTCTTTCTGTGGTTATCGGTCATATCCATGCTTTCCCCCGGATTGTTGCCGGCGGAAGAACTCTCCCAATCCGAAATGGAATATCTCCAGGAGAAAGGAGATATTATATTTGTCAGTCAGACCCGTTATCCCCCCTTTGAATTTATCGGACCACCCGGACAACATACCGGGATGTGTATTGAGCTGGTCCGTTGGATGGCCACGGAACTGGGATTTAAACCACGATTTACCGACACCTCCTTCAAGAAAGCCCAGGAAGATATTCTTGCCGGCCGGGCCGATGTTTTGACCAGTCTCTTCTATAGTGATCAGCGGGATAAGAGTTTCGATTTTACCCGTATGATTTTCCAGGTCCCGGCCTCAATCTTTGTGGTGTCCGACCGACCTGATATTAAAGATATTCAAGATCTTGAGGGAAAGCGGGTTGCTATGCCGGCCGGAGATTATGCCCGAGAGTTTTTGAAGGAGAAGGGGATTAAGACCCGGATCATCTATACGAAGAATTTCGCTCAGGCAACCGATCTGGTGATTGAAGGCAAAGCTGATGCTGTTATCGGAGACGAACAGATTGTTCTTTATCATATCTATAAAAACGGCCTGACCGGCAAAGTTAAGCAGGCGGGAGATCCCCTTTATATCGGTCGGAACAGTATGGCAACCCGGGAAGGGGATAGCAGACTGCTTGCTATTCTAAACAAAGGGATCCGGCGGGCAGTGGAGACCGGCATTCTGGATAAGATCCATCGGAAATGGCTGGGACGGCCGATAGCTACTCCGGAATCACACCTGGTTCGTTATATTACCTATATAGGAATCGGCTCGGCAATTTTGCTTCTGGCGGTATTCCTGGTCTGGTTTTGGAATCTCAGGCTTCGGCGCATGGTGAATCGGCGGACGGAAGATCTGAGGAGCAGTGAGGAGAGGTATCGGAGAATATTTAATAGTTTCCCGGATGTTTACTTTGAGACCAGTCTGAACGGTGAAATTCTTGAGATCAGTCCGTCAGTGAGCCAGGTTTCAGAATATTCGCGCCGGGATCTGCTTGGGTCCAATGTGACTCTTTTATATGCCGCCGGGCCGAAGGGCCGGGAAAAGTTTATTGATTGTCTTCGCGCCACCGGCCGGGTCGATGATTTTGGAGTTATATTCAAGGGGAAGAACGGCCAGGATGTCCCCTGTTCATTAAGCGCAATATTGATCGAGTCTCAGCGGAAGAAAGAACCGGTAATCGTCGGCACTCTCCGAAATGTCAGTGAGCGTACAGATATGGAAGAAAGACTCTCTTACCTGTCACTTGCTATGGAGTGTCAGGGAGAGATGGTTATAGTTACCGACCTGGAACATACCATAACCTACGCTAATGCCGCAGTGGAGAATACACTTGGCTATACCCAGAATGAGATGATCGGTCATCTGGCCGGGGAGTTCTTTGAGGGGATCTTGGGTAACGCCTCCAATCTGGGTGAATGGATCTGGTCGTCATCAGATAAGAAAGAAGATGTCTGGCGGGGTGAACTCTTCAACCGGAAGAAAGACGGCAGCATTATCCGGGTCTACCTGACACTGGCCTGGCTGCGTGATGCTTCCGGGGCGGCCATCGGTACAGTCGGGGTCTCGATGGATATTACCGACCACCGGGAATTGGAGGATCAGCTTCGCCACTCACAGAAATTGGAGGCAGTCGGAACCCTGGCCGGGGGGGTCGCCCATGACTTCAACAACCTCCTGGCCGGAGCCATTGGCTATCTCTCCATTATTACCGGCGAACTTCCCGAAGATAGTCCTCTTCTTTCCGAGATCGCCGCGGTGGAGAAACTATTATGGAGAGGGAGCGACCTGACCAGATCGCTTCTGGAATTCTCCCGCAAGGGAGCCTATCAGCCGAGACCGTTAGAGATCAACCAGGTGATCAAAGAAGTTCTGGCGTTGATTGAACGAACCGCGGGCAAAAATATTGAGCTGAGATCCGACCTACCTCTGGAAATCTCATTGGTTTATGGCGACCCCGGCCAGATTCATCAGGTTATTATGAACCTCTGCCTGAATGCCTGTGACTCCATGCCGGATGGCGGCACACTCACTGTAGTCACCGGTAAAGCTGAGCTGGATGAACGTTTTTTTCGAATTCATCCGGAGTTGAAGAGAGGTTCATATATTCAAATCTCAATTGCCGATTCTGGTTGTGGGATTGATGAAGTGATCCGGGAACGTATATTTGAGCCGTTCTTCAGTACCAAAGACGATAAGACCGGGGTTGGTCTTGGTCTCTCCGTGGTCTTGGGTATAGTGGAAAAACATGGCGGCGGTATTAAAGTTGAGAGTGAAGTTAGTGAGGGAAGTTGTTTTCGAGTTTATCTGCCGGCTACGAAAGAGAAGGAACGGGATGCCTCTCCTGCTTCCATTGCTGAGCCGGGCGGGGGAGAGACGATAATGATAGTGGACGACAACCCGGATTTTCTGAAGGTTATGACGATTTCTCTCCGGAAATTGGGGTATAATATCATCACTGCCCGGAGTGGTTCCGAGGCGGTGGAGATTCTCGCGGCCGGTGATAGTGAGATTGACCTGGTCATTCTTGACGTTATAATGAAGGGATTGAGCGGGTCTGAAACTTTTTATAGATTGAGAAAACTCAAACCGGACCTGTTGGTCATCCTCTGTACCGGCTATTCCCATAACTCCATTACCGAGAAGTTACTATCCTCCGGCGCCAGCGGCTTTATTCAAAAGCCATTTAACATAGAGAATCTGACCATGAAAATCCGCGGGGTGCTGGCGTAGTTTACTGCTTTCTAATTTTTCTCTCTCTCTCCCGAAATACTTCGGGATCCCGGTTGGTTTAATTGATAATATCGGGACCGAAATACTTCGGGATCCCGGTTGGTTTAATTGATAATATCGGGAGCGAAATACTTCGGGATCCCGAGTTGTTTCATATTAAGTCTTGGGACAATAAATCGGCCACAAAGGCCCAAAGACACCAAGAAATCTCAGAGAATAAGAAGATACGTAATTATTGAATCTTTAGTTCTTTTTTTGTGTCTTAGTGTCTTTCTGGCAAAAAAGTTGTGAAGCTAAGTTCAATGGCTAAAAGCGAAAATAAGAATCTGATCAGGAAAGGAGAATTCAAGGCCCTGATCGAGAACTCTCTTGATGTCATCATGCGGTTTGACCGCGACCTTCGTCACCTCTATGTCAATCCCCGGGTCGAGGAGCAGACCGGAATTTCGCCTGATAAATTTATCGGTAAAACTCACGCTGAACTCGGATTTTCCTCCGATCTGATTGATCTCTGGGAAGAAGCTCTGGAAAAGGTTTTTACCACCGGGGCTTCGCACCGGGTTGAATTTCAACTCCCCGACGGGATCTGGATCGACTGGCTCCTTATCCCGGAGTTCTGCCCGGATGGAAGTGTGGAGACAGTCCTCACCAGTGCTCGGGATATTACTGGTCGTAAGAAAGCGGAAGAAACTATGAAAGATGTCCGCCAGTCTCTGGAAGCCAGAGTAGAAGAGCGAACCGCGGAACTGGTCAGAGCCAATCAGGAACTGCGGGCGGAGATTGCCGAGAGAGAAGAAGCGGAGGAAGCCTTGCTTCACTCAGAAGAGACACTTCGTCTTATAGTTGAAGGCAGTCCGGGATTCTTTTTTTATGTCCATGACACCGAAGGAATTATCATCTACATCAGTCCATCGGTCAGGTCGATCACCGGACGATCAATGAAGGAGTGGATGGCTCATTATACAACTTATCTGACCGACAATCCGATCAACAAGAAGGTGGTGGAGTACAGCGAACGGACCATGCGGGGCGAAGCAAGCCGGATCAACTATCCGGCCGAGATTGAGCATGCCGACGGGCGACGGATCTTTCTCGACCTCTATGAGCGCCCGATTATCAAGGATGGGAAAGTAGTGGGAATCCAGGGAGTGGCTCATGATATCACTGAAAGCCGACGGAGGCAGCGCGAGTTGATTCGCCTCTCCAGTGCACTCGCTGGCCTGGTTGAGATGGTTATTATCACCGATCTGGATCACCGGATCATTTATGCCAACCCGGCCAGCCGGGAGTTGCTGGGATACTGTCCCGAGGAGTTAATCGGCCGCGATTCCCGGAAGATATTCAACAAAGTTCCGGGTAATCCGCCTAACTTAACTGAAATGATCAGGAAAGAAGTGGTCAAAGGTGTCTGGAAAGGCGAGGTCTTCGATCGTAAAAAGGACGGGACCATTATCAGCGTGGCTATTACCATGACCGGTCTGAAAGATGAGGATGGGAAGGAGATCGGTTGGGTTGGAATATCCTCTGATATCACCGAGTGGAAAAAAGCTGAGGCTGAGCTCCGGTTTCTCAGTTCCATCACCCGGCAGGTTACCGATGCGATTGTAGTTACCGCCGCTGATCTTAAGATTAACTATGTCAATCTGGCCGCCGAAAAGATGTATGGTTATACCCGGGCAGAGTTGCTGGGGAAGAATCCGAAAAAATTTAATGCCGAACCGTTGATGGAAGATATCCAGCGGGATATTTTTCGGACTATCGGAGTTGGAAAGACCTGGCAGGGAATTAATCTCAATCGGCGTAAGGACGGCAGTATGTTCTCCTGTGAGTGCAGGATATCTCCCCTTCTGGACAGCCGGGGTGAGATTACGTCATATATCGGTATCATGCGTGATGTCACCCAACGACGACAACTGGAAGAACAGCTCCGCCATGCTCAGAAGATGGAGGCGATTGGAACTTTGGCCGGAGGTATCGCTCATGATTTTAATAATATTTTGGCCGGGATTACCGGATATGCTTTCCTCGGGAAACAGAAGCTGGAAAAGTCCAATCCTATCTTCTCAAATCTGGGGGCAATAGAGAAGCTCTCCCGCCGTGGCGCCGAACTTACCAAGTCGCTTCTAGCCTTCTCCCGCCGGGGAGAGTTTCAGCCGGACCCGGTGAATATAAATCGGATAGCGGAAGAAGTATTGGAGATGATCAAGCGGAGAGTGGGTGAGAAGTTAGAGATCAGGGCGGAACTTGAGAAAGAACTCCCCAATATAGCCGGGGAGGAGGGGTTGCTCCACCAGATTCTGATGAACATCTGCATCAATGCCTGTGATGCCATGCCTGAAGGAGGAATCCTTGCCCTGAGTACCAGCCGGGTTTCACCTGATCAGGTGGTCTCCTCTCTGCTGGCGGAATCCGGTGTGGGAGATTTGATAATGATTAAGATATCCGACACCGGGGATGGTATGGATGATGAAATGAAAGCGCGAATCTTCGAGCCTTTCTTCACCACCAAGGATGATAAAACAGGGACGGGGCTCGGTCTTTCGATTGTCAATGGAATTGTAGAGAAACATGGCGGTTGGGTTGAGGTCGAGAGCACTCCGGGGTTAGGCAGTGAATTTACTATCTATTTCCCGATTGCCCGGGAAGTTCATACCCAGACCGTCTGATTTTGATGTCTTGCGGCAATCATCCGGAAGATTCCAGAGGAAGATAGTTGACCGTTCCTCCGGTTGAAACGATTATCATGGAGATACAGATGCCAGATAAAAACAATTACTCAAGACCATCAGCAGATATGCCTAAAATGGATAACTCTAATCCTTTCCTGCTCTCTACCCGGCTCAGGAAGTATTATGACTTCACCAGGAGAGAAGATGATCTCTCCGGTTCCGGTCAACTTCTGGCGGAGAGGATAAATCATCGTCGGGGAGTTTCATCTCGGCCCGAGCGATCGGTTCGAGCGGGACAGATTGACGCTATCGGATTGATCGATGAGATATTTCACTATCTATTGAATAGTTACCATCAGACTAATGATCGGGAGTTGTCGCCGGGTATAACCGAAGCTTTAGAAGAGAAACTCGGCCGCGGATTCCTCCGCCAATCACAGGATTATTTTATTGATAGACTTCCCGGTCTGGAGGTTGACCCGGATATGATATCGGATCGCGACATTCCGTCCGGATTGTGCGTGAAGGAGAGACCGCAAGTTTTAGTTCCCGATGAGATGATGATGTTAGACCTGGCTAACCGGAACCCGGCTTTCCAGCCTCTGGCGGAACTCTTCGATGATAAGAAGATCAAAGAGACCACCTCTTATTCCGAACTGCTGACTCATCTCTGGGATTACTATCGGACTCAGCCTCCCTTCGGACCGGAGGAGCAGCCGCTGCCGGAGTTTCTCCAGGCGCCAATCCTCTTCTCGCCGGATTCGTTATCGGGACAGCTGATGTATATCAGGGAGAATTGGAGTGAGATACTCAGTCCGGAACTATTACAGTCGGTTCTGCTGACCCAGGATATTATTAAAGAGGAGGAGAAGCTCCGTCTGGCGGGGCCTGGCCCGGTAGCGGGACCGGTCTGGACCGACTCCGCCGGAGGAGGCGGTTCGGTTGATGAGTACAGAGATGGCTATGGTTCCCGGGAAGCCTTTGAAAATTTCAGTCCCGACCTGGACTGGATGCCCCGGGTAGTATTGATGGTCAAAAATTCTTACGTTTGGCTTGATCAGCTCTCACGGAGGTACCGCTGCCGTATCTCCCGGCTTGACCAGATCCCGGATGAGGAGCTTGACCGGATGGCCCGTTGGGGGTTTACCGGGTTTTGGCTGATCGGTATCTGGGATAGGAGTTCCGCTTCCCGGGCGATTAAACGGAGATGCGGCAATCTTGAAGCTGATGCTTCGGCCTATTCCCTCTATGACTATGTAATCTCAGATGATCTGGGTGGTCAATCGGCTCTCAACAATCTCAAGCGCCGGGCCTGGAAACGGGGAATCCGTCTCTCCAGTGACATGGTCCCCAATCATGTTGGGATCTATTCCAAATGGGTGATCGAGCATCCCCACTGGTTTATCCAATCGCCGCGCTCTCCTTTCCCGGGTTACCGCTTCAGCGGTCCGAATCTGTCGGAAGACTCCCGGGTAGAGATATATCTTGAGGACGGCTACTGGCAGCGCTCCGACGCCGCGGTCGTCTTTAAAAGGGTTGACCGGGCGACCGGCGAAGTCCGTTATCTCTATCACGGTAATGATGGTACCAGTATGCCGTGGAACGATACCGCTCAGCTTGATTTTCTGAAACGTGAAGTAAGGGAAGCGGTTATCCAGACCATCCTTCATGTCGCCCGATCATTTCCGATTATCCGGTTCGATGCCGCCATGGTCCTGACCAAACAGCATTTCCAGAGACTCTGGTATCCTCCTCCCGGAGAAGGAGGAGCGATTCCTTCCCGGGCTGGAAGGGGTGTCTACCGGGAGGAATTTGATCGTCTTTTTCCGCGGGAGTTCTGGCGGGAGGTCGTAATTCGGGTGGCTCGGGAGATCCCTGAGACATTGCTTCTGGCCGAGGCATTCTGGATGCTGGAAGGATACTTCGTCAGGACTCTGGGTATGCACCGGGTTTATAACAGCGCCTTCATGAATATGCTGAAGATGGAGATGAACGATCAGTACAGACAGGTTATCAAGGAGATACTTGAGTTCGATCCCCAGATCCTGAAGCGGTTCGTCAACTTTATGAGCAACCCCGATGAAGCAACCGCGGTTGCCCAGTTTGGCAAAGGAGATAAATATTTCGGTGTCTGCACCATGATGGCGACGATGCCGGGGCTGCCGCTCTTCGGCCACGGGCAGATCGAAGGGCTGACCGAAAAATACGGGATGGAGTACCACAAGGCTTACTGGGATGAGCCGATTGACGAATACCTGGTCAAGCGGCATGAAAAAGAGATATTCCCCCTGATGAAGAAGCGGCATCTCTTCAGCGACGTGGCCAACTTTTATCTCTATGACTTCTACCTGGATAATGGCTCCGTCAATGAAGATGTCTTTGCTTATTCCAACCGGTATGAGAATGAACGATCCCTGATTGTCTACAACAACCGTTTCTGCAATACCAGCGGTTGGATCCGGCTCTCGACCTCCCGGATCGAAAAGGGGAGGGGAGGGCGGAAGAAGCTGGTCCGGGTAGATATTGCCCGGGGCCTGGGCCTGCGGATGGCCGATAATGATTACACCATTTTCAAGGATCTTCGGTCCGGACTGGAATATATCCGCTCCAGTCGGGAAATTCGGGAGAAGGGTATATATTTGATGTTGCGGGCTTATCAGACCTACGTCTTAGCGGACATCCGGGAGGTGCGGGATGATGAGAAAGGATTTTTAGCCAAATTCTGCGGTTCTCTGAGTGGGATGGGGGTTGACAATATCAATGACGCTTTGAAGAAGGTCCATTTCGCGCCCCTCTACCAGGCTTTTCAAGCGATCTTTAACCCGCAAGTATTTCGACGGTTACTGGTGCTGCCTTCTGAGACTGACTCCATAGAGGCATTATCCGGTGAGGTGGTGGAACTGATCGGAACCGGCTTGAAGAAGCTCCTGGATGAATCCCTGGCGCTGAGAGGGCGGCCGCGGGATGTCACCGGATTGATTGATCGTCAGTTGAAATATGATTCAGCGATCGCTCTTCTGGTTCCGGAGAGCCGGATTCCGGGCTGGATCAGTTCCCGGTACAGCCGCCCCACAATGAAATATCTTGCCTCCCGGATTCCGGTCCAATTTGATGACAACCAGGCGTTCTTCCGGATTATTTTAACCTGGAGTATTCTCCGGACGGTGGGAGATGCTATCGGCTCCGCCAGTCGTCCGGCCCATGGCAACCTCTGGATGCGGGAATGGTTTATGGGGGAGCAGGTGATGAATTTTTTTCAGGAACTCGGTTGTGACTGGTCATCGGCGCGGAGGGACCTCAGTCTGGTCTCCATAATCCTCCGGCATGTCCATCGGATGAGAGAAGTCAAGACCCGGAATCACCTCTACCGGCTGGAGCCGATCTTTAAAGACAGTGAAGTCCGACGGTTCCTTCTCTATAACTGGGATAACCGTACTCTCTGGTTTAACCGGGAGCGGTTGGAGGAGCTCCTATACTGGCTGGTCAGTGTTGCTACCATAATCCGCTCGGTGGATAAATGGGAGCTTCCGGCGCCAGCGCCGGCCGGGACACTCGATGAGCCTCCGGCCGTCGAAGATTTATTCACGGTTGAGTCTCCTCCCCGGGTAAAAGGTCTGGTCTATTTCCGGGCGGCCGGGACGATAATGGACCTGGCAACCCGTTCTGGTTACCGGGTAAAGGAGTTCCGAAAACTCCTCGCCCAGGAGCCCAGGAAACGCCGGCGCCGGGGGAAGAAGGGATCTGCCAATAACGTGAAAAAGAATCCAAAGAGCAAGAATATTCCGAAAATCATACCTGAAACAACGAAGTGATTCACCACTAAGGGCACGAAGTTCACGAAGGGATCTGAGAGATTTGAGTATAAACTACTTCGTGAACTTCGTGTTCTTCGTGGTTAAGAAGCTTTTCGAATAAGTTATAGCCGGATGCGAAAAACAATATTTTTAAGTATCACTTTTTCTTTGTTGATAGTAACTCTCCCACTGACCACACTCGGTCAGGCCGATCGGCTGGAGATTCACTTCTTCGGATCACGTACCTGTGGTGAGTGCCTGGAGATCAAGGAGACGATCCTTAAACCCCTGGCCGTGGAGTTCCCCGAGAGTATTTCACTAAATATCCATGAGATTGAAAATCCGGATTCCTTCCAATTGATGGTTGCCATGGAGGAACTCCATGGGATTAACGACCCATCTCCCCAGGAACTGTTTCTACCCGGAGCATACCTGGCTGGCGCGGACGAGATTATTAATTCGGGCGAATCTCTGATCAGAGAATACCTGGCCCATCCCGACAGGTGGGAAGAAATATTGCTCACGGAGAGTGATGACCCGGATGAATTTGAGGATGATCTGAAAGATCGTTTTGTTCATTTCACTTTCATCAGTGTCCTGATTGCTGGGCTGGTGGACGGGGTTAATCCCTGTGCGATTGCCACCATGATTTTCCTGGTATCTTTCCTTGCCCATCAAAAACGCAATCCATCTCAGATAATTATTATCGGCATGACCTTTACCATCACCGTATATGTAACATATTTGCTCCTGGGACTGGGGGCGTTTCATATAATCACCGGGTTGGAGGAATACCGCTGGATCTCCATCCTGATCCGCTGGTCGGCGGTGGCGGCGGCAGGCATAGTCGGGATCATCAGTTTTCGGGACGCGCGGGCCTATAAAAAAAGCGGGGTAACCGGTAACATTATTCTTCAGATGCCGCGATCGGTAAAAATCCGAATGCATAAAATGATCTCCGGTCACCTGAGGGGTCGCCATATTATCTTCGGGGCTCTTGTAACCGGTTTTTTGGTTACGCTATTTGAAGCGGTATGTACCGGACAGGTCTATCTTCCCACCATTATTCTGATGACCAGGAGTGCCGGATTGAAGCTGACCGGATGGTTATATCTGCTATTTTATAACTTTCTCTTTGTTCTCCCGCTCTTAATCGTAATGATTGCCGCCTATTTCGGTTTGACCTGGCATACCATGGCCAAAACAACCCAGAATCATCTTTTTCTTTTAAAAATATTATTGGGATGTGTTATGGTCGGATTGGCTCTTTTTCTGGCCCTGGCCTGATGGTTATTAATAAGCCGACGGATTGGTCCGATCCGACTGATCCGACCGACTAACTAAAAAGGAGAGAATCAAATGGTGGAACATGATTACGACCGGGAATTAGCTTCGATTATCGATCATACGCTCTTAGATCCCGAAGCAACCAAGGAAGACTTCGACAGACTGGTCGAAGAAGCAAAAGAATATCATTTTCGTTCGGTCTGCGTCCACTCCAGCAATGTGGAGTATGTGGCTAAATTTCTGGAGGGATCGGATGTGATCCCGATCGCGGTGGTTGGTTTTCCCCACGGCCAGATGACAGCAGTGGCCAAAGCCTTTGAGGCCCACGACGCCATCGTCAGCCGGGGAGCGCAGGAGATTGATATGGTGATCAATATCAGCGCGCTCAAGAGTAAGCATTACAGTATGGTCCTCGACGATATCCAGCAGGTGGTTTGGGCCTGTGAGGGTAAGCCGGTCAAGGTGATCCTGGAGACCGCCAGCCTGACCGATATCGAAAAAATCTGCGGCTGTTGCCTGGCTAAAGTCGCGGGGGCCCGATTTATCAAGACCTCAACCGGGACGGTGGAAGGGGGAGCGACGGTGGAAGACATCAAGCTTATCCGGGAGGTGGTAGGAGATGAACTCCTGATCAAGGCCAGTGGTGGCATAAAAACCAGGGAGTTCGCCCATCAATTGATGGATGCCGGCGCCAACCGGGTCGGGACCAGTCACTCGGTGGAACTGGTCTCCGGAGAATCCTTCTCCGGAGGTTATTAGACATATCCAGTTTTCAGTACGAAAAGCGTCTACTGAAAAAAACTGGATTAAACCACTAAGGTCACGAAGAACACGAAGGATTTTTGAAAAAGAGTTAAATTAAAACGTTCGGCAAACCCGTTGCCCGATGCTCGCAGCGGGGTGTTGTAGCCGCAGTCGCTGTCCGCGGAAGCCCGGACCGGGGCAACAATCCCGGCTTCAGGAAGACAACCGGGTTTAGCGAATTTTTACATTAAATTGTGTTTATTTCTCAACCATTCTTCGTGATCTTCGTGGTAAAAAGAATTTTTAGCAGACTATCATTTTAAAAAATTATCCCCGCAAAAACATGTGAGTCTCAAATCGAAAGAACGGTTTAATTCCCCTCGGCATACCTTCATCTGTCTCATCCTGATTATTGTCTTCGCCTTAGCGGTCAGGCTGATCGGGCTGCGATTTGGTTTCCCTTATCTCTTCCATCCCGATGAACCGACCGCGGTCAAGCGGGCGCTTCTCTTCTTTCGGGATGGTCTGAATCCGCATTGGTTCGGGATGCCTTCCTTATATCTTTACCTGCTCCATTTTTCTTATCTGGCCTACTATAAAGCTGAAGTTCTGATCGGATTCTCTCCGGTCCTCCCCCATCTTCAGTCGTATACGATTACGTTCTATTTCATCGGACGTCTCTGGTCGGCGCTTCTTGGAACCGGTACTGTTCTACTTGTATATCTGACCGGGAAGAGGCTTTACTCTACCCTCGCTGCTCTTGGCGCCGCCTTTCTGATCGCGGTTCTCCCCCTCCATCTTCTCCATTCGCACTATGCTACCGTAGACGTCCCGGTCACATTCCTGATCACCCTCTCCTTCTTCTTCTCTGCCTCACTCCTCAAAAAGAGAGCTCTCAAATACTACCTGCTGGCGGGCGCCGCGGCCGGTCTGGCCGCCGCGACGAAATATAACGGGATATTCACAATCTTTCCCTTCCTGGCCGCTCACTTTTTCCGCGATAGGGGAGGGGAGAAGGGGATCGTCCGCCGGATCGGGGACCCCTATCTCTTATTCGGGCTGGGTATGGCCGCGCTTGCTTTCGCGGTTGCCACCCCCTATTCAATAATCGAATTGAGCCGTTTTCTTCAGGACCTCGCCACCCAATCGCATTACCTCATCAGTAGCGGCCATGGTCCGATATTCATCGACACCAAACCAGGTGCGCTCTACCAACTCCGTTATACGCTGTATTACGCTGGAGGAGCGGTCTTCTGGGTAATGACGATAGCCGGTCTGATCTACGCGCTCCACCGCCGGCAGAACTCTGACTGGCTGATCCTCTCCTGGGTGATACCATACTTCATCCTGATCTCGATCCCGGTAGTGAAATTCTCCCGCTTCTTCATCCCCATGCTCCCGTTTTTATCGCTCTGGGCGGGCCGGCTCCTGGAGGTCAACTTCAAGCGTCCATTGCTAACCCGTCTCTTCCGGACCGCCTGGCTTATTTCCGCAATTTGGCTTCTCCTCCAGGCAATAGCTTTTACCGGGGTTCTATCCCGACCCGACCCCCGGATCGAGGCAAAAATATGGCTGGAAGCAAATCTTTCCCGCCCCAGCCGGATCGGATTGATAAAAACGGAGACCGGCCTGATATTCCTGGACGACCCCCCCCTGGACCGCAATTTACCCGGCTTAGTAGTAGAACAGTACAACCGGTTACTCCCGGCGCTTGAGCGCAAGCCGCAATACATCATCGCCACCGACTTCGATTACCGCCAGATTCTCCGTTTAAAAGAACTCTATGATCAAAAACGCTGTGACCGTTGGAACAATTTCCTATCCGGAAAACTAGGCTACAAAAAGATCAAAGAGTTCAGTAGTGACCCCCGCTGCCTATGGTTAAATTTCGGAGGCCCATCCCCCCCCCACGACATGATCTACAACCGCCCCCGCATCACAATCTTTCACCGCCAGTAATGGGATCCCGCCTTGCGTTATGCATGCAAAAATATTGGGGTCAGACCTTGCTTTATGCCCATAATAGCGTATAGTTCTGGATAACCTTATTTTGTGCTTAAATCGTCGAAGTAATATGAATAATATTCCGGGAAACTTAGAAAAGGAGGTTATTGATGGCGCGTCCACTTAGGGTTGAATTTGAGAATGCTCATTACCATATCATTGCCCGTGGCGATGAACTCAAACTTCTCTTTGTCGATGATTATGATTTTAAACGATATATTCGCCTACTCCATCGATATCGGAATGAATTCAGGGTGGAAATTATTGCGTACTGTTTAATGAACACGCATCTCCACCTGGAGGTTAAGACTCCTCTGGCGAACGTAAGTAAGTTTATGCATGCCTTACATACCGCTTACACCAGTTATTATAATTTCAGCCATAGGAGGAGAGGACATCTATTTCAGGGGAGATTTAAAAGTCCCTTAGTAGAGAGAGACAGCTATCTATTAGAATTAAGCCGCTATATCCACAATCAGCCAGTACGTGCCGGTATTTGTTCGAGACCGATTGAATATCAATGGAGTAGTTATCGGTTTTTTGTTACATCACAAATTTCTCAGATTGTTTCCCCGGAGATTGTTCTGAGATTATATGGTGATGATGTCAATAAAGCTCGAGTAAGATATCGTCGATTTGTTGAGAAAGAACTGGGGCCGGATATTATGGAGGAAGTGACGAGACGGGTTGTTTACGGTAGCGATATATTTCAAGCAAAGATATTGGCACTTATCAACGACAAATCCTCCCGTGATCTTCCGGAAGTACGCGTGTTAAGAAGGGGTATTAAGATTGACCGAATACAGACGCTCGTGGCTGACAATTACAATATAAAGGCAGATTGCTTGACACGGAAGGGGAAGAGGTATATTAATCGAGAGGTTTTAGAAGCTAGAAACTTGGCGCTATATCTTGCCAGATTATTTACAGAGAAGCCCCATATTGAAATCGGGAAAGCTTTTGGTGGGCTTTGTGCTAGTAGGGTATCTCGTATTATAAGTAGAATGACCGAGCAACTCAAAACCGATACCACTATTCAGGGGATTGCGGAGGAAGTCATAATTAAGATCTATGAGACATGGATAGAGACAAGTTCTGTTCCAGGATCTCCCCAATAGAGATATGAATAGGTAGATAAACAAGGTCCCACAAATTTTGGTCAGTAGATAGGGTAGATAGAGAATAGGTAGATAAGCAAGGTCTGACCCCAGATTTTAGTCATGATATTCAGAGAACAGGTAGATAAACAAGGTCTGACCCCAAAAATTGTGCGGTTTTTACGGGAGATTGTGGGGATTGCTTCGCCTAGTGGGGGGGAGGGGGCGGTGCTGGAACGGATTGGAGGTGAGATGGAGATGGTGGGGTGGGAGGATATTCACCTGGACCGGGTGGGGAATCTGCGGGGGAAGATCGGGACAGGGAGACTCTCCCTGGTGATCGATGGTCACGCTGATACGGTTGGACCCGGGCGGAGGGAAGAATGGGAATGCGATCCTTACCGTGGGATGGTAAAGGATGGCTGGATCTGGGGGAGGGGGACGGTTGACCAGAAGGGAGGGGTAGCCTCAGCGGTATATGCCGGCTCTCTCTTCAAGCAGTTCTGGCCGGCGGATGATCTTACCCTGCATCTAGTTATCTCGGTCCAGGAGGAGAACTGTGAGGGGTTGAGCTGGGAGCATATTATCGCGGAGGAGGGGTTCCACCCGGATGCTGTGATCCTGACCGAACCATCAAGCCTGGAGATCCGGCGCGGTCAGCTTGGCCATATGGATATAGTAGTCGAGGCGGCCGGTCGGTCCGCCCACGCTTTCTGCCCGGAAGAGGGGAAGAACGCGGTCTATGAGATGATGGGATTGATAGATAAACTGCGTCTCTCCGCGCCGAGTCTGGCGTCTCATCCGGCCTTCGGGCGGGGAGTAATTACCGTTACTGATATTCGGTCAGAGAGTGCCAGCGACAATTCGGTCCCCGACCTCTGCCGGATCAGAATAGATCGGCGTTTCTGCCCCCAGGAGCCCGAAGATGAGCTTATTGCCGAGATTCGGCGGTGGGCCGGGGATAGTATCCTTGAAATCAAGGTGCCGGTTTACCGGCAGAAAAGTCATACCGGAGTCCTTCTCGAAGGAAAAAAATATTTTCCGGGCTGGCTTCTGGATGAAGAAAACCCCCTGGTCGCGGCTGCCCGGGCGACGACCGCGGCCATCCGGGGAGAAGAGGCACCGGTCGGGACCTGGAGATTCAGTACCAATGGCGTAAGCACGATGGGGAGACATGGGATTCTCACCATAGGATTTGGTCCGGGGAGAGAGGAGATGGCTCATCGTCCCAATGAGCGAGTCCGGATAGAAGACCTGACCGAGGCGTGTCTTTTCTATGCTTATTTACCCGGAAAATATGTCCAGGAACTTAGCGCCTTCGGCGCTAACGTTGAAAAATAAAAACGTTAAAGGAAAAAGACGTTAAACGCAAGCTAAAGCCTGCGTCTACCATTTTATTTGCAGTTTTTGTCCCGATACTTTATTTAACCTAAGTTGAGCGATTATTGTGGATGAAATGTGCTAAGATTATGAGTCTGCATCGGTTGCAAAAAACGCAGACGCATTAATAAATGCGAACGAGTATTTTTGCAACCTAATGTCGTAGCGTAGCGGAGATCCCGCATACTTGCGGGGCAGACCATCAGATTGGTGCAGTTCGCCGCATAGAATCGCTCAATTTAGGTTTAATATAAAAAAATATGAACTCGGGATCCCGATGAATATCGGTCCCGAGACCTAATATAGAAGCAACTCGGGATCCCGAAGTATTTCAGGAGAAAATTTCGAAATAGGAAATCAGCCCTTGCAATGCGCGGGCAACCAATTAAACACAGATACACGGAGAGGAAAATCATGACTGATACAGGCGATATGATATTTGCCGCGAATGAAGATAATTTCGCGGAGGTGGTGGTGGAGAGATCAAAGAGTTTTCCGGTTATAGTTGATTTCTGGGCCGCCTGGTGTCAGCCCTGTCTGATGCTTGGTCCTATTCTGGAAGGGTTGGTGAAAGAATATGGGGGTCGTATTGCCCTAGCTAAAGTGGATGTGGATAGCAACCAGGCTATGGCGGGTCGATACGGTATTCAGGGGATCCCGGCGGTCAAGATATTTTCCGGGGGCGAGATCGTCGGTGAGTTTGTGGGAGCGCTCCCTCCCGACCAGGTCAGAGAGAAGATCGAGGCCATTCTGCCCGATAAAAAATCTCCCCTGATCGAAGAGGCTAACCATTATCTGGCCGGGGGGCGCTGGGAAGACGCGGAGAAGATTTATTCGAAAATTATTGATGCCGACTCCGGTCAGCCTTCGGCCAATTTGGGGCTGGGGATGATCGCGTATCACCAGGGTAGATTCGAGGAAGCGGAAAAGTATTTAAATTTGGTATCAAGCGATACGCCGGGCTATGAAAAGGTTCCGCCCATGCTGGCCCGGATCTATTTTGAGAAACACCAGACTCCAGATCTTAACGAGATAACGAACTCTTTGAAAGACAATCCGGAAGATTGTGGGGCTCTATTTTCTCTGGCGATTCTTTACGCGAAAGGCGGAGAATATGAGCGGGCAATGGATTCACTTCTTCAGGTGCTTAAAATTAAAATGGATTTTGAAGAAGGCGCGGCCCGTGAGGCATATCTGAAGATAATCGAGATCATCGGTCGATCAAGTCCGGAAGGGAAGAAGTATGAACGGGAGCTATCCATGCTATTATTTTCCTGATGAGGCTGTTGCTTCATCAGGAAAATAATAGATGAAAAAATATATTCAAACCTAAAATCAACAAATGGCATTGACCTCAATGGATCTCTACGAAGTCAGCGCCGAAGGCGATAACTTATAATTTATGAAATACATCTGCATACACGGGCATTTTTATCAGCCGCCCCGGGATAATCCCTGGCTGGAAGTGGTGGAGGCTCAGGAATCAGCTTATCCTTACCATGACTGGGATGAGAAGATTACCATGGAATGTTATGGACCCAATACCGCCTCCCGGATTCTGGACGAGAAATTCCGGATTATTGATATAGTCAATAATTATTCCCGGATCAGTTTTAACTTTGGTCCAACTCTGCTGGCCTGGATGGAGAAAAACAAGCCGGATATTTACCGATCGATAATTGAAGCGGATAAAGATAGTCAGATGCGGTTTTCCGGCCACGGCTCCGCTCTGGCCCAGGTATATAATCACATCATCATGCCTCTGGCCAGTACTAGGGATAAGCGGACCCAGATTATCTGGGGGATAAAGGATTTTCAGTTAAGGTTCGGGAGGATGCCGGAAGGGATGTGGCTGGCCGAGACGGCGGTCGATAGTGAAACCCTCGATCTGCTGGCGGAGTACGGAATTAAATTTACCATCCTGGCACCCCGCCAAGCCCGGCGCGTCCGGCCGATCGGGGGAGAAAAATGGGATAATGTCGAGGGGGCAAGGGTTGATCCCAGGCAGCCCTATCGCTGTAATCTCTCTTCCGGCCGGAGCATTGATATCTTCTTCTATGATGGATATCCTTCCCAGGAGATTGCTTTTTCCAATCTGCTTGAAAATGGAGAATGGCTGGCAAAGAGGCTGATTGGAACTCTCTCCCCCGACACTCCTAATCCTCAGCTGGCGAATATCGCCACCGATGGTGAGACTTACGGTCATCACCGCCGCCACGGGGATATGGCGCTGGCTTTCTGCCTCCGTTCTATTGAGGATAATCCCGGGGTAGACTTATCCATATACGGAGAATACCTCGAGAAGTATCCTCCTTCCAGTGAAGTAGAGATTGTGGAGAATTCTTCCTGGAGCTGTGCCCATGGGGTAGAGCGCTGGCGGGGCAACTGCGGCTGTAATTCGGGGATGCACCAGGGGTGGACCCAGGCCTGGCGGCAGCCGCTCAGAGAAGCACTGGACTGGCTGCGGGACAGCCTGATTCCGATCTATGAAGCGGGGATGAGGGATTTGAGCGCCGACCCCTGGCCGACCCGGGATGAATATATCAATGTGGTCCTGGATCGGAGCTCTGGCAACGTTGATCAATTCATCCTCCATAGGACCGGACGGGAACTCTCTCCTCTCGATCAGGAAAAGTTCCTGAAGCTCCTGGAGATGGAGCGCCAGTCGATGCTTATGTATACCAGCTGCGGATGGTTCTTTGATGAGATATCCGGGATTGAGACGGTCCAGATATTAAAATACGCGGCTCGTGCTCTTCAACTGGCTCGAGAGCTGGGGGGGGGAGACCTGGAAGAAGAGTTTATATCCCGTCTCTCCCGTGCGCCCAGTAATATCAGGGAATTTGAGAATGGAGCAAAGATTTACCGGGAGATGGTTATGTCCTGTCGGGTTGATCTGTCGGAGATAGGCGTTCAGTACGCAGTTCTCTCCCTCTTCAATGATTTCCCCGATGAATCGGAACTTTACTGCAATTGGGTGCGCAGAAAGTCGGGAGATAGGATCCGGGAAGGGAAGAGAGTCATGGCTCTGGGTAAGATTAATATTCGTTCGGTGATTACCCGGCAGGAGTGCGAGGTGGATTATCTCGCGCTCTACCTGGGAGATAATACTCTGATGACAGGGATCAGGGATTCGACGGATGGAACCGGTGCTCCGGACTTTGGCATTCCCTTCAAGGAATCTTTTATGAAGAGTGATCTCTCAGCCATGATCCGGTTGATGGATAATCATTTCCCTAATCGGGTCTATGGTTTGGGGCAGCTGCTCTTCGACCAGCAGAGAACGATGGCGCGCCGGATTCTGGAAGGGACAATCGGTGAGATCGAGACATCGATGCGTAAATTAACCCGGAATAATTATCCCGTTACCCGTATGATGAAAGAAGTCGGATTACCGCTTCCGCCGGCTCTGGCCGCGACCGTGGAGTGTACGATCAATGCCGATCTTCGCGAAGCACTGAAGGCGGAGAAGCTGAATCTCACCCGTCTAAGGGAAGCAGTCCATGAAGCGGGCAAATGGCATTTTACACCCGAGAACGGCGTTCTCAGCCGGATAGCGGCCGTCCGTCTCAATGAACTGATTGACAGATTTTGCGATTCACCGGAAGAGAGAGCCCGTCTGAGCCGGGTCGAGTCATTCCTCAAGGTTATCGCTCCACTCCGTTTAAATATCTCCCTCTGGCATGCCCAGAACAGTTACTTCGCGCTGGGCAAGAGCCTGCTGGAGGAGATGATCAAGAGGAAGGATGAGGGCGACCGGGTTGCCGGTCGTTGGGTCAGCCATTTCAGGAAACTGGGAGAACTGCTGAGAATTAACCTTTTAATGCATTGATAATAACCACGAAGATTTCGAAGGGGAAATAGAGAATGGAGAATAGAATCCATCTTCTCTACTATTCCCTATTCCCCATTCCCAAAAAACTTCGTGTTCTTCGTGACCTGCGTAGTTTCTATTTCTTATAATCACAGGTAATGATCTTATTGAGACAGGCAGAGTTTTGAAACCCTTCAGAGACCTGACCGAAGGGAGCATACTCCGTTCCGTTATCCATCTCGGTATCCCCACCATAGCTATCAGTTTGCTCCAGAGCGGTTTTAACCTGGTGGATATGTTCTTTGTCGGAAAACTGGGGGCCACCGCTCTGGCCGCGGTCACGGTAAGCGGGATAGTTATAGCGTTGTTGATTACGGTGGCAGTAGGTATCTCCATCGGCACACTCTCCCTGGTGGCCCGGTTCTGGGGGGCGAAGAGCTACCGCCAGGCGGCTCTGGTGGTCGGTCAGTCGTTCTATATCAGCCTGCTGCTCTCAATCTTCTTTGGAATAGGCGGCTGGTTTGTGGCTCGACCCCTGCTTTGCTTTCTCGGAGGAAAGGGGGAAGTACTGGAGCTGGCGGTAGTATATTTCCGGATCATCAGCGCCGGAGCTTGGACCATCTTTATCTTTGTCACCTTCAGTTCCGCTCTTCGGGGCGCCGGAGATGCCTGGACTCCGTTCAAGATTATGGCTTTTGGTGTCGTCCTGAATTGTATTCTTGACCCTATCCTGATCTTCGGATGGGGTGGAATCCCCCCGATGGGTGTCCATGGTTCCGCCCTGGCAACGGTATTCTCCCGGTTGGCTACTACCGGAATAATTATCCTTCTGGCTAAAAAAGGCAGAACTCATCTTGATCTCTCCGGTGTCTTCGGACGGATTAATCTGCCCTTGATGGGCAAGATAATCCGGATCGGGTTTTTCAGTTCGGCTGAGATGTTGATCCGTTCTCTGGCGGTTATCGGACTGCTGAAGATAGTCTCCCCTTTCGGGACAGCCGCCCTGGCGGCATACGGGATCGGGACCCGGATCCGGATTATCGCTATGATGCCGGGGGTGGGGATGGGTTACGCGGCGGGAACCCTGGTGGGACAGAGCCTGGGCGCGGGCCTTCCGGAGCGGGCCCGCCGGAGTGTCTGGCTGGCCTGGAATATCTATGGAGTATTGCTTATGCCGGTGATATTGGTACTGCTGCTTTTTTCCGGGAATGTGGTCGGGTTCTTCAACCGGGATCCCCTGGTCCTCGCGGAGGGGATAAAATTAATTAATTATATTGCGATCTCGCTGATCTTCCTCTCTTTTACTCTGGTTCTGGGCAAAGCCCTCCACGGCGCGGGAGATAACCGGGGGCCGATGGTCATTACATTTATATCCATGCTTGCCATGTGGGGTCTCTCCTGGATTGGGAGTGATCTTCGAGGGCTGGAAGGGGTCTGGCAGGGAATTCTGGCGGCCAGCATCCTCAATAGCCTGCTGATAATTTACTGGTTTCGAAGAGGGAATTGGCAGCGACTAAAGTTGGTGGACAATCTTATTTTATCTCCACAAAAATAAGAGTTTGCAAGCATTGCACCGGCACTATAGAGGTAAATTTGCCCGAGCAAAGTGATGGTTAGGTTCTTATTGAGGTAACGATCCAGATACTGCCTTTAATCTCTCCGCTGCCAGACGGTCATCAGGGAGGATCCGTTGAGCTATCAGCCATTCTTTTCGGGCCTCTTTGATATTTCGCTGGTGGTAGTAGGCGTCTCCCAGATAGAGATGGGCCAGATAACTTCCGGGCATTATTTGAATGGCGCGGTTGAGATGATTCATTCCTTGGGCTTGGTCTCCCGGAGCGGCGCTGAGCAGCCGGCCCAGCTCCAGATGGAGACGACCGTACTCCGGGAAGATAGTCAGTCCCTGTTCCAAGGCTGAGACTGACGCGTCACGGGCTCCTTTCTTCTCCTGGGCGGCTCCCAGGTAGAGATAAAATTCCGGATAATTCGGCTGGACTGAGATGGCTTGATTGAGTATCCGGATCGCTTCATCCGGGCGATCGGTTGTCAGGAGCAGACGGGTCAGCCCGAGATAAGCCCGGGTATTGGAAGGGAGGTTCTTGATAATCTCCAGGTACTTAAAGCGGGCTTTCTCTGTCTCGCCCTTGCGTTCATGGACCATGGCCAGTGCCAGATGGGCCGAGTCATAGTAGGGGTTGCGTTTGATCGCGTTCCGGTAGCCGTCTTCGGCGGCGGTGAGATCACCCGTCTTAAACTGGATATTGGCCAGATTATAATGGGCCTCCGCCCGATAAGGCTCCAGACGGAGGGCTTCTTTAAACTCCACCAGTGCTCGATTCAGGTCCCCTTTCTTGGAGTAGTACGCCCCCAGATGATTGTAGCCTGCTCCCATATTCAGCACAAAACGAGGCTTGGTAACCAACTGGGGATTAACCCAGAGGATAAATCCGGCCAATACTATGGCCGAGATGGAGATTGAGATCCACCGGCCCGCCCTGATCTTCCCCCACCACCAGTAGAAGCTGTAGGCGGCAAAGATCAGGAGAAATGGGACCAGCGGCAGCCGGTAACGGGAGTTGACGAAGTAGAGTACGATGGAGAAGATATAAGCTCCAATAAAAAAGTATATTAGAAAGATCCGGGAGCGCCTTTTCCAACTCAGAGCCAGTCCAAGTAGAGCCAGTGGTGCTATCCACCCGAAGACCAGGAAAGGGATCTTCAGTATTGGAGCGACCTTGATGAAGAAATAAGGATGGATCACGTCCGCGATTTCCAGGCTGTCCCAGAAGACGGTAAATTTTCGGAAGAAGAGAGCCCCGAATTTTAAGGGCTGCTCCTTGATGAAGGTAAAACCCTGGTCAAACCAGTAAGCTGAAACCTCGGAAGGCTTGAGCTCTCTCCCCATGGCTTTCCGGGCGATCTTCTCTGCGTCATGCTGGAGTGTGGCGCCCCCTGACCGCAGGATCGGCGGTGGCTCGAAGACCCCGCGGGAGTGGGGGTTATTTCCGATATAGAAGTTAATTCCCCCATGTGCGGTTAGAGGAATGAAGTCGTTGCCTATCTGCCAGTTGTGGATCGTGATGGGCGCGAGAGCGATGATCACTCCCAGGAGGTAGACTGAGGCGGAGATCCATCTGGGCCGATTGGTCCGGAAGGCGGGATTGACGAAGAGCCAAACCACTGCCAATGGGATGAAGAGGAGGATGTGAGCGCTGGCCGCGGTAGTGAGGCCGATTAAAAGCCCGGCGCCGAGCCAGCCGATCCAGCCTGATGATTGTCTTTCCAGCCGGAGCAGGTAGAGGAGGACCAGCGCGTCAAGGAAGATAATCAGGACCGGGGAGAGGATAGCCGAATCATAGACGATCAGCCAACCGTAGATAGACATCAGAAAGGCGGCCAGAAGCCCGATCGAGACATTGAAGATCCTCCGGCCGAGGAGAAAGATCAGCCCGCAGTTCATGGTTCCGATCAGGATCTGGATGAATTTCACGACCTGAAGATGAGTACCGAATACCGTATAGATCAGGCCGAGAAGATAGGGGTAGAGGGGGAGGGCGTAGAATACATCCGGTCCTATCCAGTCCCCGCCCGCAATTCTGATAGCCCAGTCATTATAGGTCTTGGAGTCCTCGATCACCATATCCGCGATCGGACTTTTCGCCATCTGATAGAAGAATATGAACCGTAGAGTGAAGGCCAGAAGAAGAATCAGCGCCAGGATAAAATATGTCCGGCGGAAGATCCCATGATTGTCTGTTTTATTACTCACACCATCAGTATGATTATTAATACTTCGGGAAGCAACTTATTTATATTTTTTTGCGGAGCAAAAAATATATTGATCAAAAATGGTTCTCTGGTAGTATAACGAAGATAACTCGGGGTTTAAATTTAATCTTTGTAAAAGATTTGAACTTTTACCAGTGTTGTTTTTATACAAATAAACTTAATTAGCACCACCGGCGCTAATTAAAAAAGGAGGAAGAATATGGAAGGTTATTGTGTTAAGTGTAAGGCCAAGAGAGAGATCAAAGACGGTAATGAAGTTGTTATGAAGAACGGCCGGAAAGCCCTGAAAGGCACCTGTCCGGTATGCGGCACCGGGATGTTCAGAATTCTGGGAAAAGCATAGGTCCGGTAGTCTGTTATTTCGTATTGCCTTTTCTCATTAGAAAAGATTCACTTTTTGCCCGCAATGGGTTGAAAAGTTATTGCCGGGTGTTATCGTTCTTACCCGGTGGGTATAGAGGAACTACCAAGCAAGCAGGATAGGTAACTATCCTGCTTGTTGATTATTCGGAGCTGGTCAATTCGGAATTAATATGTCAATGGAGTCGTTAATATTTTTTTACGTTATATCCTCAATTAATTAATGATGGTCGTTGTCAAAGCTTACGCTAAAATAGCGATTGAAGGGAGCTAATTTATGTCGGTTGAACTTGCGGCAGTATGGATTAACCCATACACAATAGAAAAATCACGGACCGGGGGGGTAATTGCCCGGCTTCTTTCTCTCTGCTCGGGAGAACTGGTGGCTGCCCGGATGTTCACTCCCAGCCGGGAGCTGGTGGAGAAGTATTGTCGGCTCATTCCTTCTAAAGGAGATAGAGAGTCAAAGATGGTTCGGGAGGAGATTCACTCCTATATGCTTAATAACTGGGTCTCGGACAGAGAAGCTAAAGATAGACCCCGGGTAATGATGCTTCTATTCAAAGGGGAGAATGTTATCCAGTTGTTACGCTGTCAGGTCGTCGGGCATATCCATAAGGACTCTGTCTCGGGGGAGACTGTACGGGATACCTATGGGGATTATATAAAGAATGCCCGGGGAGAGGTTACTTATTTTGAGCCGGCGGTATTTATCATCCCCGAAGCATTAGAAGCTGAGGCGACCCTCAAACTCTGGGCCCGGTATTCCGATCGAGATGGGGGAATTCTTTTTAATTCCTGTCAATACCCCGGTACTTCCTGCACGGAGAAAACTTTGGTGATGATGAAGCCGGAGAATTTCAAGGGGCAGTCGAGTCTGGCGGGCAACGTAATCGATATCATCTCCCGGACAGGGTTGAGAATTATCGGGGCGAAGATCGTTCATATGAGCGCTGAACAGGCCCAGGAGTTTTATGGTCCGGTTGCCAGGGCCTTGCCGGAGAGAATGAAACCCCGGCTGGTCGAGCAGTTGAAGAAAGCTCTGCCGGATATTCTCGACTTCTCCATCTCGGATTCAGTTTATGACAAATTGGCCGACCAGCTAAAGGATTTGAAGGGGAGTCAGGAGTTTAATAATATTATCCGGACAATGACTGGAATTGATCCTGATGAAACAAGAGGGCTCCGTGCTCTCCGTGCCCCCGGCAAGGAAAAATGCCTGGCCCTGATCTACCAGGGGGACCACGCGGTATCCCGGATCAGGAGTGTGCTCGGGGCCACCGATCCCGACAAGGCTGACTGGGCAACCATCCGGAGGATTTACGCCCATAGTATCAGTAATAATGTCGCCCACGCCTCAGATTCCGGACGGAATGTTACCCGGGAGATGAAGATACTAATGATGGAAGATAACGACTTGAAAACCATAATAAACAGGTTTTATAAAAAATGAATATATCCCCCCGATTAAGTCAGATCAGTCCTTCTTTGACCCTGGAGATTACCGGCAAAGCCAAAGCTTTAAAGAAAGACGGGGTTGATATCATCAGTTTCGCGGCGGGAGAGCCGGATTTTGATACTCCGGCTCATATTTGCGCGGCCGCTCGGGACGCGATTGACCGGGGTAAGACCAGATATACCCCGGCTAAAGGGATGCCGGAGCTGATCAACGCGGTTCGAGAGAAGTTCAAGCGTGACAATAATCTCGACTATCCGGCTTCCTCGATTATTATCTCCTGCGGGGCCAAACACTCTCTCTTTAACGCCTTCCAGGCTATCTGCCGGGAAGGGGACGAGGTAATTATCCCTTCCCCATACTGGGTCACCTATCCCGAACAGGTACGGTTGGCGGGAGCGGAACCGGTCTTTCTGGAGAGTGTGGAGAAAGCTGGTTTTCCGATCGATCGGGAGCGGCTGATCTCATTGATCACACCCCGGACCCGGGCAATGATTGTCTCCAGTCCGGCGAATCCATCCGGGAGTGGATACATCCGTGATGACCTGGAGTTTCTTGCCGAACTGGCTTTAAAAAATGACTTCTATTTGGTCAGTGATGAGATCTATGAGAAGCTAGTCTATGACGGTTTTCAGGCGAACAGTATAGCGTCGCTGAGCCGGGATATTCAGGATCGGACCATTGTCATCAACGGGGTCTCGAAATCTTACGCGATGACAGGCTGGAGGATCGGCTACCTGGCGGCGCCGGAAAATGTGGCCAAAGCGATCAATAGTTTCCAATCCCACAGCACCTCCGGTCCTGCTACTCCCTCCCAGTATGCCGCCCTGGCGGCCTTGACCGGTGATCAGAGCTGCGTGGAAGAGAGGCGCCGGGCTTTTGTGGACAGAAGAGACCTGATTATCGGACGGCTGAACAGTATTGATGGTATCAGCTGTACTATGCCGAAAGGAGCTTTTTATGCCTTCCCTAATATCTCCGCTCTGGGAAAGCCATCGCTGGAACTGGCCGCCGCGCTTCTGGACCAGGCCCGGATAGCGGTTGTTCCAGGGATAGCTTTTGGGGCGGATGGTAATATCCGGATGTCCTATGCGGATTCACTGGATAATCTCAATAAAGGCCTTGATCGTCTGGAAGAATATGCCCGTCTTATTTTTTCGGGGGAAAAATAAGACCGGTCCGGCAAATGAATAAGAAATAATTACCGGCAGATTGACGGATAATAAAATCACCAAACGGACGCTAATTTCAATGTACTTCCGCTAAGTTGGCGTCGAAGACGATAACTTATGGGTTTAACTGTTGCTGAAAAGATAATTAAAGCTCATCTTATCTCCGGGAATATGACTCCGGGGGAGGAGATCGCGATCCGGGTAGACCAAACCCTGACCCAGGACGCTACCGGGACTCTGGCCTATCTTGAGTTTGAGTCTCTCGGAATAGACCGGATCAAGACCGGTCTTTCGGTCAGTTATGTCGATCATAATACTCTCCAGGCTGGTTTTGAGAATGCCGATGACCACCGTTTTCTCCAGTCTTTCGCGTCGAAGTACGGAATATATTTCTCCAAGCCCGGAAATGGTATCTGCCATCAGGTTCATCTGGAACGGTTCGGTCATCCGGGGGATACCCTGCTTGGTTCCGACAGCCATACCCCGACCGGCGGCGGATTGGGGATGCTGGCAATCGGGGTAGGGGGGCTTGATATCGCCTCCGCGCTGTCTGGGAATCCCTTTTATCTCCGGATGCCGGAGATTATGGGGATTAATTTGACCGGTAGTCTCCCCCCCTGGGTGAGCGCGAAGGATGTCATTCTTCATATTCTGGACCGGATCTCGGTAAAAGGAGGAGTGGGGAAGATTCTGGAGTATTTCGGGCCGGGGGTGGCAACCCTGACTGTTCCCGAGCGGGCGACCATTACCAATATGGGCGCTGAGACCGGGGCCACCACCTCGATATTTCCCTCCGACGAGCAGACCCGGATCTTTCTGAGTCTCCAGGAGAGGGAAGGTGATTTCCGGGAATTGCTCTCTGATGCTGATGCCGCTTATTCCGAGGAATTGGCGATCGATCTCTCTTCCCTGGAGCCCCTGATCGCTTGCCCGCATTCTCCCGATCGAATCAAACCAGTTCGGGAGATGGCCGGAGAGAAGGTTGATCAGGTCTGTATTGGAAGCTGTACCAACTCATCACTCCGGGACCTGATGAGGGTGGCGGCGATCCTTCGGGGGAAGACTGTTAATCCCGAGGTGAGCCTGGTCCTCTCTCCCGGTTCCCGGCAGGTGCTGACCATGATGGCGGAGAACGGAGCTCTCGCCGATCTTATCTCAGCCGGTGCCAGGGTGCTGGAGACCGCCTGCGGTCCCTGCATCGGGATGGGACAATCCCCCCCTTCAGGCGCGGTAAGTCTCCGGACCTACAATCGAAATTTCAAAGGAAGAAGTGGTACTGCCGATGCCGGGATCTACCTGGTCTCTCCCGAGACTGCCGCCGCTGCGGCGCTTACCGGAGAGATAACCGATCCCCGCGAACTGGGCGTAGCGCCGGCGGCCTTTATCCCGCTTCGATTCATGGTCGATGATTCTATGATCCTGACGCCTTCCGATGAACCGGAGACGGTATCAGTCATCAAAGGTCCCAATATATCATCAATCCCCCGGGGGGAAGAGTTGCCCGAATCGCTCTCCGCTGAAGTCTGGCTCCGGGTGGGAGATAATATCACTACTGACGATATCATGCCCGCGGGCGCTAAGATTCTTCCCTACCGGTCCAATATCGAGAAGATCTCCCGGTTTGTCTATACCGCGATCAATCCCGGCTTTGTCGATCGGGCCGATCGGGGACGGGAGTCGGGGTTGGGAGGAGTGATAATCGGCGGTGATAATTACGGCCAGGGGTCTTCCCGTGAACATGCCGCGCTCGCCCCCCGTTTTCTTGGAGTACGGGTGGTTATCGCCCGGTCATTTGCCCGGATCCACAAATCGAACCTGATCAACTTCGGTGTCATCCCCCTGATTTTCCGGCAGTCAGAGTCGGGAGATGATTTTGAACTGGGGATTATGCTGGATTTCCCGGCTCTCCGCCGGGAAGTTAAGGACGGCTCTCTGGTCACAGCGTATGATACGGCCCATGACCGGGAATATCAGCTTGACCTCTCTGTCACCGACCGGGAGAGAAGCATCCTCCTCCAGGGCGGCCTTCTAAACTGGATTATTCGGACTGCTGCGCAGTCCGAATAGTTTATATTTTATTCAAACCATACGATTGTCGTAAGCTTTTAGTGAATCCCATTGTCTTTGATGGTCAAGGGGTTTTCCCGGTTCCTATCCAGACATTTCCTCCGCCTGATTGTAGAGTCGAGTTTATATTTTTCTTCGTGTTCTTCGTGTACTTCGTGGTAGAATCAAATCATGAAAGACCCGAAGATATTACTAAATAATTCTTCTGAATTTCGATTCTTTCTGGCCGCGTGGGAATCAGACCGGGAGACGCGGATACTCCGGACTCCCGGTTCTTCCCCCGGGTTTATCATAGCGGAGGCCTATCAGCATTCTCCTCGGCCTTTCTTGGTTGTTGTACCCGATGAGCGTGAAGCGGAACGGCTGCAGAGGGAACTGGCAGGTTTCATCAGTATTCCCGTCTTGATCTTTCCCGCATGTGAGATATTGGCAGGGGATGAAGAAGTCCCGGACCCGGTGATTCAGGGGGAACGCCAGGCTATTCTGGCCCGGCTGATTACTGACCGGTCTCCGCCACTCCTGATTACCACCACCTCTGCTCTAACAGATGATCTCCCCCCACCGAAAAAATACGCGAAATCAATCCTGTCTATAACCGCAGGGATTGAGATAGCCCCGGTGAAACTGATTAAACGTCTGGTTGATCAAGGATATGAGAATCAGAATCCGGTTATGGAGAGAGGACGGTTTACCAGGCGCGGCGGGATTATTGATATCTATCCCGGCAATCTGGATTATCCGGTCCGGATTGAGCTTGAAGGAGATATGGTCGATTCACTCCGGCAGTTCGATCCCCAGACCCAGAGATCCCGCGGTCCGCTGGAGCGTCTGAATATCTATTCTCGAGCCGGGGAGGGGATTGCGACCATATTCGATTATCTGCCGGATGATTGCCGTTTATTCCGGGTTGGATCATTCTCCCCGGAAGCCGGGGAGAAATTTGATCTGGCCCGGATGGTGAAGCCCGTCATTATCTTCGGTCCGGATATGGCCCACCTGGATCGGTTGGTTGGTGGTTCCGAGCTTAGATTTTCCATCAGCACTCTGGAAAAATTCAAGTATCAGGATCCCGGGATCAAGTATCCGCTTCTGGATATGTTCACGGAGTGGCTCTCATCGGGATACCGGGTCCTGATTTACGGGCACAATCCCGGAGAGACCGAGCGTCTGGAGGAGATACTCACCGAGAAGGGGTTTTACCCCCATAAAAACCTCTGGCTGGTGACGGGAGAATTGGATCAAGGTTTTATCTGGGACGAACCTCACCTGGTGGTGTTGGGAGACAGTGAGATCTTCTCCCGTTACCGGATTCCCCGGCCCCGCCGCAAATATACCGCTAAAATCCCGGCTCTCCCTCGGGCCGACTTCCATCCTGGCGATTTTGTTGTTCATCTCGATCACGGTGTCGGCAAGTTTCTCGGGATCAGAAATATCAGTAGTGAGGGCCAGGAGCGGGAGATGCTGGTCATCGGGTACGCGGAAGGGGCCAGGCTTTATCTGAACCTCACCCAGTCCCATCTGGTATCCCGTTACCTCGGCGCCGGAAAGGCAAATCCGAAACTGGACCGGCTGGGAGGCAGCAGGTGGCTTCGGGTAAAGATAAGGGCTGAGCGGGCGGTTAAGGATCTGGCGGGGGATCTGCTGGAATTACAGGCGCATCGGGCCGCGACCAGAGGTCATTCATTTCCACCCGATACCGCCTGGCAGCAGGAGTTTGAGGACGCGTTTATCTACCAGGAGACCGAAGAGCAGGCGCGGGCCATTATTGAAGTTAAAGAGGATATGGAGGCGAAACGTCCGATGGACCGGCTCCTCTGCGGGGATGTAGGTTACGGGAAGACCGAGGTCGCTGTCCGGGCCGCGTTCAAAGCAGTGATGGACGGCAAGCAGACGGCAATCCTGGTCCCCACCACGGTCCTGGCCCAGCAGCATCTCCGGACCTTCCGGGATCGAATCTCCGATTATCCGGTCCGGGTGGAAGCCCTCTCCCGCCTGGTTTCTCCGAAAGAGCAGGCGAAGATTATCGCCGACCTGACCGCGGGGGCGGTTGATATCGTGATCGGTACCCATAGGCTCCTTCAGAACGATATTGCCTTTAAAAGTCTCGGCCTGGTAATTATCGATGAAGAGCAGCGGTTCGGTGTTCGCCATAAAGAGAAACTCAAGCGGATGAAAAAATTGGTCGACGTTCTCACCCTCACCGCCACCCCGATCCCCCGGACGCTCTATCTCTCTCTTACCGGGGCCCGGGACTTGAGCTCTATCACGACCCCCCCTCAGGATCGGCTGGCAGTCGAGACCCGGGTGATGCCTTATAACCCGGAGGTGGTCAGGACCGCGATTCGGAGGGAAGTTGAGAGAGGCGGCCAGATATTTTATCTCCATAATCGGGTTAAGGATATCGAGACAGTACGGAGTAAACTGGAGATCAGGTTCCCGGATCTTAAGATCGCGGTCGGCCATGGACAGATGGACGATAAGGAATTGGCCGGTGTGATGGAAGAGTTCGCCGCGGGAACCATAGATCTACTGGTCTGCACCACCATCATCGAATCGGGGCTCGATATCCCCAACGCCAATACCATCATCATCGAGAATGCCCACCGGTTCGGATTGGCCGACCTTTACCAGCTTAGGGGTAGGGTAGGGCGGTACAAACACCGGGCCTACGCCTACTTCTTTTACCCCCCGGCGATCTACCTGGAAGATGGCGCCCGCAAGCGCCTCCGGGCGATCGAGGAGTTCTCCCATCTCGGGGCGGGCTATGGACTGGCGCTCCGTGACCTGGAGATCCGGGGGGCCGGCAATATCCTGGGAAGAGAGCAGCATGGCCATATCGCCGCGGTCGGGTTCGACCTCTACTGCCGGCTTTTAAGAGAGAGCGTCAGCCGGCTCCGGGGCGAAGAGCCGACCGACTCGCTCAAAGCAACGATCGACTTCGACCTCCAGGTGACGATCCCGCTCGACTATGCCGGGACCGAGAGCCAGAGGCTGGAGATCTATCGTACTTGGTCCGGGATAGCCTCTCAAAATGAGGTTAAGCTCTGGCTGGAGGAACTCCGGGACCGCTTCGGCCCTCTCCCGGAAGAGGCAAAAGCCATGGCGGCGATAGCCGGTCTGAAACTGGCCGCGGCAAAGAAAGGGATAGACTCAATCCGGTGGATTCAGGGGAGATTCGCCTTCTTCCGGAAGGAGAAAGTAATTCTGGCCTGGCCCGGGAATCTTCCCGACTCCTCCAAGGCTCTCTCCCGGTTCGCCCGGGCAGCGATGAAAAAATGCCGCGAACTATAAAACCACCCCCGCTGATAACCACAATAGATATAGTCGTGGCACAGTATGAGGGCAAGATAGCAGCTCGAGGGGGATATTATATATTACTTTAAACCCGGGTTGAGATACCCGGGTTTTTTGGGTAAAGTTTAATTCAAATACGATATTTTCATGTTTTAGAAGATTTCGGCATGAATTTTCCAATGTCTACAGCTTATTTTGTACCACATCCCAGATTATTGGCAGACTTACGCCGAAGTATTCATGGATTAAAATATTGCGCAGTCCCTTGATTTTGCGCCATTCGATATCCTCAGCCTTTGAACAAATCGGTTCCGGCAGCCGCGTGGCAGCTTCTCCGATAATTTCAAGGTTCCGGATGACGGCATCCAGAGTCTTTCTGTCCCGCCGAAACATATTATAATCCATGCCTTTTGTGTAATCCCGGATATTATTGACGGAATCCAGAATGTCATCCAGATATAGGAGGTAATCTCTAGGCATATACAATCTCACGTTCGATAATTGGTTTTAGCCGGGGTTTTACCGTATCTGCCAGCACCAGATCCATGGGGCGATCTAATAACTCCTCCAATCTGAACTTCAAATCCATATAATGATCAAAAGTGGGCTTTCTCAGTTCTACCAGAATATCCACATCGCTTTCAGCGTTCTCCGCACCTCGGGCAAATGAACCGAAAACGCCGATTCGCTGAACCGTAAAATGGTAGGTGAGTTCACCCCGAAATTCCGAGATCTTGTGGATCACTTCAGACTTTTCTGTTTTCGATATTTTCATTCACCACTTTCCCTATAGATTAATCATAATATATCAGAGCTATATAGATTGTAAACAGGTGTATAGATATTTTTAGAATCAACACCATTCCCATCTTAATCTCTCCTCATGAAATGAGGGGGAAGGGGAGAAGAGGCGGCCATTTTCTGCGGCCGGTAAATCCCGAAAGTAACTATTGATTCCATATTTCAGTTATTAACATGCTTACTTTTGCGAGGAGAAGAAGCAATCTAAAAAGGATAGTTTGAAAGACCGTCCCCTACTATTTTTGATATAGGAAATAGAAGAGCCGAAAGAACCAGCTAAAGCTACGATCGACTTCGACCTCCCGGTGACGATCCCGCTCGACTATGCCGGGACCGCGAGCCAGAGGCTGGAGATCTATCGGACCTGGTCCGGGAGAGCCTCTCAAAATGAGGTTAAACTCTGGCTGGAAGAGCTCCGGGACCGCTTCGGACCTCTCCCGGAAGAGGCAAAAGCCCTGGCGGCGATAGCCGGTCTGAAACTGGCCGCGGCAAAGAAAGGGATAGACTCAATCCGGTGGATCCAGGGGAGCTTCGCCTTCTTCCGGAAGGAGAAGGTCCTTCTGGCCTGGCCCGGGAATCTTCCCGAATCCCCTCAATCCCTCTCTCGGTTTGCACGGTCCGCGCTGAAAAAATGCCGCAATCTATAAGACCCACCATAGATAAACACGATCGATATCGCTGTGTCACAGTGGGGGGGGATAGCAGCCTGAGGGGATTATTAAGTTTGACCTTGAACCCGGGTTGAGATACCCGGGTTTTTTCTATGAAATATCATACTTATGCTTAAGGAGATAAATGTCTTTGTATCTTCTTGCAATTAAAGGTGCTGTAAAACTGATGCTAAGTTATATTTCTTGTTTTTTATTCCCAGTTTATTCCGGATCCGGTTCCGGTGGCCGTCCACGGATTTTTTAGAGAGTTTAAGTGTGCGGGCAATCTCTTTACTGGTCAGGCCATTCTTGATCATGTCGCTAATCTCGATCTCTCGGGGAGTAAGCCTCAGTTTTTTATCGCTCACAGAGTTGCCGAATGATGAGGTCAGATTTTTCAGGTCTCGTTCAAGTAGCTTAAGATTGCCTTTCTCCTCTCTTCCGGATTCTATCTTCATCCTTTGAATAATCGGGATAAGAACATTCTCAACGTTCGCCATAACTTCATTTTCGATCTGCTCTTTCTCCGTATGAATCTGTTCGAGCACTTCCTGGAGGGCGATATTCTTCTTCTCCACGGCTGCCTTCTGCTCCTCCAGCATATTATTAGCCTTCTGGATCTCCGCGGTTTTTTCCTTTACTATCTTCTCCAATTGATTGCGGTATTTGGCCAACTCCTCCTGGACCTGTTTCCGGTCTGAAATGTCCCTTATCGTCCCGATCATACCCACAGCGCGCCCTTCTTCATTCTTGAGAAGCGTATTCTGCATCAAGGCGGGAAAGACCGAACCATCTTTTCGGGAATGCCAGATTTCCCCTGCGAAAAAATCCGTTTTCTTTAACTGCTTGCTTGCTTCCCGGACTGCCGGAAACTGATCGGCAGTATGAAAGATAGAGAGATGTTTTCCGATACACTTCTCTGGTTTATAGCCATGGGCCATCGCGAAGGCTGTGTTTATATACTGGATATTACCCTTCAGGTCAGTGAGAGCCACCCCCTCGGTAGATTGCTCGATAACCATGGCCAGGAGACACGGCCATTTCTTATCTTCGCACAGGAAGATGGAATCTATTAATTTCCCAGCCGGTTTCGGTGGAAAAAACTCTATTGCTTCAAATTTTCTTTCTTTCATAGGCTGACTCCATCTATTTTCTGGTTTTCAAACCTATTTGTTTTAGAGCGGATACAAACAATATACCCTAATTAATAGAATACTATAGACATATTTTATGAATATTGCCAGATATTTCCATTGTTTATATTATTTGACTTATTTAATATCTTAATGTTATTATTATTTATAATAGAATCAGGTTGAAATATCTTGAGAAACGCAACGTATTATCTATCTTCCATTCACATAACAATAATTACATAAATAAATAATACTCGTATAAGGAGTTATTATGAGAAATAAAATATATTTAGTAGTTTTAAGCATTCTGGTAATGGTTTATTCCGGGGTGCTTTTTGCCCAGACGCCAACGCCTACCCCCAATACATCTTTAGTTGCCTATTATCCATTCAACGGGAATGCTAATGACGAGAGTGGGAATGGGAATGATGGAACAGTGAATGGCGCTACATTAACCACCGATCGATTCGGAAATGCAGGTAGTGCTTATAGTTTTGATGGCGTAAATGATTATATAGAAGTTCAGGATTCATCGAGTCTTGATGTGACGGAGGAACTTACGGTGGCATTATGGGCAAATATAGATAATGTCGGGACATCAAGTTCTGATGATGTTCTCATCGATAAAATGGTGAGTGACTCGGAAGGGCCCTTCCAGATTCTACTGCATTCACGTGATGAGTATGAACTTGAAGGGCGTTTCACACGTGCATCAGCCGAAATAGTATATCTTGAGACAGGATTCACTCCTCTGACCGGTTATTGGCATTATTATGTTCTTTCATTCAAATCTGGTGAACAGAAGCTATATTATGATGGAAATGTAGTCTCCTTTGCAAATGCTACTGGAACACTCATAACTAATAACCTTCCTATTCACATAGGGAAAGGAGTTCAGAGGAACTATAATTTCGACGGAAAAATTGACGATATTCGTATCTACAACCGGGCCCTTTCCGAGTCAGAAATTTCAGCATTATATAATGAAAGTATCGGCGATACTTTCGAGGATCCGATAGATATAGCTTCCAGTGCTAATGTGACGGGAGACACTGCAACTTTCACCGATGACTATGATTTTTACAATGGCTGCGACTGGTACGAATCCGGTCCGGATGTCGTATATCGATTCGATATGAGTACCGAAGGAATAATATCCGCGGTCTTGGAGTCAACCGGAGGCAGTACTCTTGATATGTTCCTGTGCGATGGGCCCAGTAAAGATAACTGTGTTGCCTTCGGACATTCCATTCTGAGATATAATGCTACGCCGGGGACTTACTATCTGGTAGTTGATGGATATTTCGGTGCCGAGGGTCCTTATAATCTCAAGCTTAACCGCGTCATGGATTTGACTTATTCAACATTTCTGGGGGGAGGGGGTTCTGACGCGGCTCAATCCGTCTCCCTGGATACCCAGGGGAGTATATATGTGGCGGGCGCTACTTCTTCCCTGGATTTTCCGGTTGTCAACTCATATCAGGCCAGTAAAGCCGGGGTCAATGAATATCGTTACGACGCGTTTGTCGCGAAATTTTCGTCTTCAAGTTCTACACTTGTTTATTCCACCTACCTGGGTGGAACCACCGATGACCATGCTACCGGGATCACACTGGACACCCAGAACCAGGCATACCTGACGGGATATACCCAATCGCCGGATTTCCCCACCGAGAATTCTTTCCAGGCGACCAAAGCAGGGGTCAATGATTATTGTTATGACGCGTTTGTCTCCAAGCTTTCCTCCTCCGGTTCTACGTTGATATACTCGACCTACCTGGGAGGGACTACTGATGACCTTGCTAATGGCATTATCCTGGACTCAGCTGATAACGCATATATGACGGGGAAAACTCAGTCTCCGGATTTCCCCGTTTTAAATTCATATCAGGCGGCCAAAGCCGGAGTATCTGATTATTATTATGACGCGTTTGTTGCCAAGCTCTCTCCCTCCGGCTCCAACCTTATTTATTCGACCTATTTGGGGGGGACCACCGACGACCATGCCGCCGGGATCGTTCTGGATATTAATGGGGATGCTTATATTGCCGGAAAGACTCAGTCACCGGATTTCCCTCTCCAGAATCCGTATCAGGCAGTCAAAGCCGGCGGAGGGAATTATTGCTATGATGCCTTCGTTGCCAGGATCTCCTCTTCCGGCGACGCGCTGATCTATTCCACCTATCTGGGAGGGACTACTGACGATCAAGCGGCCGGGATTATTCTGGATATCACGGGGGATGCTTATATTGCCGGTAAGACGCAGTCACCGGATTTTCCTCTCCAGAATCCGTATCAGGCAGGCAAAGCCGGCGATGGGAATTATTGCTATGACGCCTTCGTCGCCAGACTCTCATCTTCCGGAGACGCGCTGGTCTACTCTACCTATCTGGGAGGGACAACCGAAGATTCTGCCAACGGTATCGCTATGGATACAGAAAACCATGCCTATCTGACCGGTTCCACTCAGTCTCCTGACTTCCCGGTTAAGGATTCATACCAGGCAACCAAAGCCGGCGGTGGGAATTATTGCTATGACGCTTTTGTTACCAGGCTCTCATCTTCCGGCGACGCGCTGGTCTATTCCACCTATCTGGGAGGGACTACTGACGATCAAGCCCGTGGAATCGTACTGAGTTCGGCAAATACTATTTATATTGCCGGTGATACTGATTCACCGGATTTCCCGGTTAAGAATCCATATCAATCAAGCTTTGCGGGGAACCAGGATGCCTTTCTCTGTCAACTGGATTATGAAGCAACACCTCCGCCCACACCATTACCCCCACCGACCGTGATACCTACGTCTACTCCGGAACCAATTCCGACAACCAGTGCTACGCCGGTTTATAACCCCACGCCTACCCCGGTCCCGACATCGTCATCAATTCCGCCTCCGCCCACGAAAACACCGTATCCTGCTCCGCCGACGCCCCTTACCACGGCGACTCCCGCCGGTTATAGTACACCCACTCCCCGGCCGGCACTTTCTATCCCGACCGATCTGACGGCAACCGCCGGCGCCGACAATATCTATCTCGCCTGGAATCCCAACCCGGAGCCGAATATCGCCGGTTATAATGTCTATCGGGCGGAGACGGAAGAAGGAACCTATGCCAAGATCAACGGCGACACACCGGTTAAGAATACTGAATATACCGACTCCGGACTGGATAACGGAGCCAGGTTCTTCTATAAGATCACGGCGCTGAATGACAGCGGGATCGAGAGTGAGCGGACATCCGCCGAGTCCGCCACCGTGGGAGAATTTGTGGTATGGATGCCCGATTATCGGGGAGGAGCGGGAGATGAAGTAACACTTATGATCAACGCTACCAACGCTACCGGTGTATCCAATCAGGGAATTGACGTGGAGTTTACCTATGATACCGGCCTGCTCACACCCATTACCCAGGTGTATCCGGATAGAGAGACGGTGGAAAAGACGGCCTTGACGGATGGGTTTTTCATGGTTGATAATTCATCAAGAGCTAATGGAATAATCGATATATGTGGGATAGGGGATGGAATGACAATTACAGGGGAAGGGCATATCCTGGATATCAAATTCATGGTTCAAACCGATGTCAGTCCGGGTGATTCCTGTCAAGATGTCTTTGTGGTGGTAAAGCTGAAAAATAGTGACGGGGAAGATCTTGCGGTAGACTATTCGGATGAGGCTACATTTACGGTCGCGTATAATTATGTCCGTGGTGATATAAACGGAGATGGAGAAGTAGACTCAGGAGATGCTATTTTAGCTCTGAAGATAGCCACGGGCGAGATCCTTCCCACCGTCCTGCAATTACTGGCCGGGGATATCAACGGGGACGGGGTGATCGACTCCGCTGACGCCATACTGATACTCAGGATAGCGGTGGGATTGCCGGTCAATCCGCCGCAGAACGGAGGTGGCAGAGATGTACGGGTAGCCTCCTTATCGTATAATCTGATCATAGGTGAAAAGTTCGGCCTGGCCGGCGATACCTTGCTTGTTCCCATATCTATTGATAATGCCGAAGGTTTCGCGGGTGTGGATCTGCGGATTAACTATGATCCGTCTATCCTGACCGCTCTGGGGGGGTATACAACCGACCTCTCGGCAATGTTCAATCTCCAGTCAAACATTGGAGATAGCTGGATTGATATTGCCATGAGCACTTCGGAGAACCTCTCCGGAGGGAGTGGCGACCTCCTTGAGTTAGAATTCCTGATCGATCCGGAGGCGTCCGTCGGCAGCAGTTCCCTCCTTACTCTCTCTCAGAACAAGCTCTGCCGGCAGTATGGGGAGAACGTGGCCTGGGATTCCGAGGTGGACTTTACTAATGGAAAGATCGAGGTATTGGCAACGGCAACACCGACTCCCTCGGCAACACCAACAACGACTCCATCGGTAACACCAACACCGACTGCATCGGTAACGCCTACACCAACCCCATCGGTAACACCAACACCGGTGCCCACGGAGACTCCTACACCGGTGCCCACGGAGACTCCTACACCGGTGCCCACGGAGACTCCTACGCCGACTCCATTTGCCCTGGATGATTTTAATGGCGACGGGACCTCGGATATCGGAATCTTCCGGGAGAGTACCGGCCTCTGGGCGATTCGAAGTGTCACCAGGGTCTACTTCGGAGGAGTTGCTGATGAAGTCATTCCCGGAGATTACGACGGTGATGGTACCACTGATATTGGTATCTTCCGGCCCACAACAGGCCTCTGGGCGATCCGGGGAGTGTCCAGGATCTATTTCGGTGGTATTTCTGATGAGACCGTCTCTGGAGATTATGAAGGGGATGGCATCTGGGATATTGGCATCTTCCGCCCCTCCGTAGGTCTCTGGGCGATCCGGAAGGTGACCCGGTGCTACTTTGGCGGTTCTTTAGATGAGGCCAATCCTGGAGACTATGACGGTGACGGAGTCTGGGATGTCGGCATCTTCCGTCCCTCCACGGGTCTCTGGGCAATTAAGGGAGTGACCCGGCACTATTTCGGTGGCCTTCTTGATGAGGCTGTCCCCGGAGATTATGATGGGAACGGGTCTTGGAATATTGGCATCTTCCGGCCTTCCGCTGGTCTCTGGGCGATTCGAGGGGTAACCAGGTCCTATTATGGAGGAAACGGCGATATGCCGATACCGGCTGATTATAAGGGTATCGGCAAATTTGAAATTGGCATCTTTCGGGAAAGTACCGGCCTCTGGGCAATTAAAGGCGTCTCCAGGGTTTACTTTGGAAGAACCTTCGATACTCCCGCCTACTTCAAGCCAACTTTATATTAATAATTTTTACTCCGCAAAAATTATTATGTTTTGGGGTCTGTATTAATCCGGGATTAACGTAACAACAACGTAAAAAATAATATTTTGATTTAATTTTACATAGTTCTCCGGGCTGTTTTGGAATTTATTGTCCTGATAATTCTTGTTTTAAGACAAATGATATCTGGAGCCCGATGAAAATCGGGAAAATTCCGAAGGAATCATTAAAGGTATTATTCTCTGAGTCCTTTAATCTTTAGAGGCTGTCCGATAAAATTGGATTTATTGGATAGCCTCTTTAGGTTGCCTTAATGTTGTAGAGAGAGCATACTTGAAAAGGTGTTTTATGATCTTTTAGTTTTAATATTCACCACGAAGTAGAGCACGTAGAACAGTACTAAAAAGCTCTAAAACTATTTCTAATTTTTTCAAGTCTCTTCGTGAACTTCGTGGTAAAAGGCTTTTTGAGTAAGGTTTAGCTAATAGTAATATGAGAAACCGGATATTATTATATCTCGCCCTTCTTGTGATCCTCCCCCCTCAAGTGGAAGCAATTCAGGACGATTCTCTACCAACTTTTAAAGAAAATCAGGCCGGTGCCTCTCCTGGAGATATTCATTCCGGGGATAATAGCGGCCTGATCTCCGCGGTAAAGAATGGACAAATTGAGAGTGTAATTAATCTGCTTAACGATAGAGCTGATGTAAACTCCAGGGATAAAGATGGCTGGACAGTCTTGATGCTCGCGGCAAAAGGGGGGCATTCCGCGATAGTGAACACTTTGATTGTTGCCGGGGCCGATATCAATCTATCCAATCATAAGAAAACCCCCTTACACCTGGCGGTGGGTCATAATCACCCCGATACGGTTACGGCCCTGGCGGCCGCCGGCGCCGATGTCAACGTAGAGTATAAAAATGGCTGGACTTTATTGATGTCGGCGGCTAAAGAGGGATACGCCGGGACGGTAAACGCCCTTCTTGCCGCTGGGGCCGATGTTAACAAAAAAAATAATAACGGATGGACGGCTTTAATGATCGCTGCCAAAGAGGGGCATTCCGGGATAGTGAACACACTGATTATTGCCGGGGCCGATATCAATCTTTCCGATCATGGGATAACCCCCTTGCGCCTAGCGGTTGGCCATAATCACCCCGATACGGTTACCGCTCTTTACGCCGCCGGAGCCGATGTTAACGCGAAGTATAAAAATGAATGGACGTTATTGATGTCGGCGGCTAAAGAAGGCTACGCCGGGGCAGTAAACGCACTGCTTGCCACCGGGGCTGAGGTTACCGCGAAAGATAAAGATGGAGGGACGGCTTTGAAGCTGGCGGCCAGAGAGGGACACCATGAGATAGTAAGTGCTCTGCTAGCTGCCGGGGCTGATGTTAATGCGGAAAATAAGGGTGGAGAGACGGCATTGATGGCGGCGGCTAGAGGGGGACACCATGAGATAGTTAGTTCCCTGCTCGCCCATGGGTCCGATCTCAATACTGAAAATAATAATGGCTGGACGGCATTCATGCTTGTGGCCAAAGAGGGGCATTCCGGGATAGTGAATACACTGATTATTGCCGGGGCCGATATCAATCTTTCCGATCATGGGATAACCCCTTTACGCCTGGCGGTTGGCCATAATCACCCCGATACGGTTACCGCCCTGGCGGCCGCCGGGACCGATGTTAATGCAAAGTATGCTAATGACTGGACGTTATTGATGTCGGCGGCTAAAAAAGGCTACGCCGGGGTAGTAAACGCGCTGCTTGCCGCCGGGGCCGATGTTAACACCAGTGATAAGACCGGCTATACGGCCTTGATGTCGGCGGCGAAATGCGGAAATAGTAAGATAATAAACACACTGCTCACCGCCGGTGCCAATATTAATGCGATCGGGGCCTTGGGTGGTTCTGCTCTCCATATAGCTGCCGAAAATGGATATAATGACGCGGTTAAAATCTTGATTGCGGCTGGCGCCGATATCAACGCGAAGGATAACAATGGAAAATCTCCCCTCAACCGAGCTTCCGAGAATGGACATAATGTTGTGGTAAAAACGATAATAAACGCATCAATTAACTCAGGGGCTGAAGATTAATCCAGGTTATCACTTATCCATTATTTTTTCCTCTTCACGGATTATTTTACTAAGTAAAGCACGTTCAAGGTTTTTAGTAGCTTCTTTATATTCAGGATTAATACTTAAAGCGGATTGGAAGTCCGCGATTGATTTTTCATAATTCCCCAGTGTTGCATAGACAGCACCTCGATTGTTATAAGCTCTGATTGAAGTAGGTTGAATCACCAGAATCCTTGAGAAGTCCGAGATTGCCTGAGAATATTTTTCCAGATTGGCATAAGCGGTTCCGCGATTGATATAAGCGTCTATATAATCGGGAGTTATCTCCAAAGACTGGCTATAATCTTCAATCGCCCGGTTGAATTCTCCCCGGCTGGCGTAAGCGGTTCCACGGTTATTGAATATCTCGGCGGAATCAGGATCTCTCTCTAAAGCCCGGTTGAAGTCGTCGATAGCCAGGTTGAACTTCCCCCGGTTGATATAAGCGATCCCCCGATTCTTAAATGCCTCGGGATTCTCCGGATCAATCTCTATGACCAGGGTGAAATCATGAATTGCCCGCTCAAATTCCCCGCAACCGGTCAAAGCAATTCCGCGGCGATTGTAAGCGTTACTGTTACCCGGCTCTATTTTCAAAGATTGATCCAAATCCGCGATCGCCCGGCGAAAATACCCCCTCGTACTATAAAAAATTCCCCGGTTGAAGTAGCCCATAGCAGAAAAAGGTTTAATCTCTATAACCTGGTTAAAATCAGAAAGGGATTTATCGTAGTCTCCTTTTTCAAGATATGTTAATCCCCGATTATTATATATCTTCACACAGCTCAAGTTTATTTTTGCCGCTTTATTGAACTCAATGATCGCTCTGCGATGTTGTCCTGTTTCCTTATAAGCTGTACCTTTATTATAAAAAGCTTCCATATGCTTTGAGTTGGCAATAATCGCCGTATTGAAGTCTTCAAGGGCTCGATTATATTCCCCTTTTTTTGCATAGGCGATTCCTCGATTGTAATAAGCGCCTACATAGGCTGATTCAATCTTCAATGCCCGGTTAAAATCGAAGATGGCTTTATCATATTTCCCCCTATTCAAATAGGATAACCCCCGGTTATTATACGGCCTTGCTTTGCCGGGAGATTTATTAACGGTATCGTTCCATAATTCAAATCCATTATTCCAGACTGAATTTCTCTGGAATGTTAAAATAGAATAAAAACCGGCGATAAGAAATAGGGAGAGTACTGTAATCCTGATTCCCCCTCTTTTTAGAACATGGCACACAATGACCGGGAGAAAAAAACTGTAACCGGCCATTGGTAAATAAAGCCGGTGTTCAAAGATTAGATCTTTAATAGGTATTACACTCGATTCAAGCGAAAGATTAATAAAAAACCAGAAGATGGCAAAGGATATCAATCGATATCCGGCGGCAAAAAATCTAATCCCTATAATCAGAATAGTAACCAGGAGAGATAGGCTTATCAGGACCTGCCGGCTCCATAACGTTGTTAGTACCGGATAATTATAATCCAGATTTTGCTTGACCGGGAGGAGAACCAGCCTGAGGTAGGTTATCAGGACTCGGCATTGCGTAAAAAGATATGACCGGCGTGAAATACTGGATGTTTCCTCCGCCAATAAACCGAATTCCTTCAAACCTATGTCTTTGGTCCAGAGTAGAATGGCGGGGAGTATCAGTAAAATAAATATAAATGGGGCCAGATATGCCCAACCGATCTTCCTTTCCCTGTCTCGGAGGAAGAAAACCTCATAGAGTAATATCATGAAGGGCAACGTGATTACTATCTCTTTGGTAAATATCCCCAGGATACCGAATAGAAGAGAAAAACCATAAAATACTATCCAGGATTGTGCCCTGGATTTTTCAATCATTATTAACCGGGCTTTAATATAGAGAGTGAGTGATAATAAAAAGAAAAGAGAAGCCAGCGAGGTGCAGCGCTGAATAATGTAAGTTACTGCCTGAGTTTGGATGGGGTGGGTTACGAATAATAATCCGCTGAAGAATGCTATCAGTTCCCGGTGTTTGAATATATCTTTACATCTGATATAAGGTGATAAAAAGGTCAAATGAATAAACCACCAAACTAATATTGCCGATACAAGATGAATAAATATATTTATTAAATGATAGCCGCGGACCTGAAGCTGAGAAAAATGATAATTAATGGCCAGCGTAAAATAAGCAATGGAACGAACCTGATCGAAATTCCAGATATCCTTTAAGTTAAAAGGTTCCCTGAGACTGTAATTCTCAACAATACTTCTCTGATCATCAAAATGAAATGGACTGTCCAGAGTGTTGGAATATATTACAATACCAATAAGGCAGATAGCGGCAATAGCCAGGAAATTCGTGATCGTATTTTGGTGATATCCATTATTTAGCAAGCGAAAGTTCATGAGGAGAAATTAAAGAATTCAATCAATTTATCTATGTTGGTAGCTAAAAAAGTTAAAATAGCATTTTAAAATAATCATAGCTACTACTTATCTTGTGGGCTATAGTAATAGTTGCTAAAGATCAAGCCAGTGATTTTGCTGGTGACGTAGTTTGGAATATCGGTATTTTCCAGCCCACTGCTGATCTCTGGGCTATAAAGGAAGTAATATGGGCATATTTTGGGGGAAGGTCAGATATTCCGGTTACCAGATAGGGAAGGGGAATAAATCAATGGCAAATGCCCCCGACTGTGCCAATACAATAGATATCGTGGTGTGATGGGGGTGGGTAAGAAAAGCCAGATTACATTCACTGCCCGGCTGATCATGCCAGGACGTTGAACCGGTCGTGCCCAAATTCATTCCATTCCTTGTTCGAGAATTGGTGCTTTGCCTTCATTGGAAATAAGGGGAGAGCATATATCCGCACGAATAAGCAAATAGTTTCCCGGTAAAAAATATTATCCTTCGAGACTAAAACTGGAACTTATTCAATTACTTCCACCCTGTTTATTGTTAGTAATCCAGAAATCCACTTACCCCGAAGGAGTACGTTCGTTTTTCTCCATCTTCCAGGTCATCTATCGGGATTACCTTTCCCACCGTCACCGGGCCAACGATGGTACGTGTGTCACCGGTCCCGTAATCAAAGGGAATCTGTAATTTCCCCGAACTGTATAGACCTATCAAATCGCCCTTCTCCGCTGCCACGGGAACATCGAAAGTTACACGGAAGAGTCCACCTTTAGGGACTGTAGCGGGCTTGCTGACCCATAACACGACCAGATTGTTCCCCTGGGGTCGGAGGATACAGAAGGAGAGATTGGTCTTGCTTTTAGCGAATACCTTACCCCCCAGCAAGGTCCCGGACGTTTGTATCAGGTTTTTCATGTCAACGAGGAGGAGATTCTCTCCCCCGATCTCGGTCCGGTTAATCGGCTCCCCCCCCACATAATCGAGAAGTTCCTTGTTCTCGGAAAATTCGCGGAGAGTTCCCATCTGTTCCTGTACGAACACACGGGCTTCGCGCCGGACAATGGAGGTTTCTTCCGCCTGTGCCGTCTTTTCTTTCTCAAGGTTTTTCCCGACCTTTTTCTGGTAGATAAGCTTGTCCTCAAGCTTCCGGTTCTGATTTTCTAGATCCCCGATCCGATCCTTTTTGACGGCCAGTTCCGCGGAGAGGACATCCCTTTCATGGCGTAACTGTTTGACATCGGTGCTGGCGCAGCCACCGAGGAAGGCAACTGTCAAAATTCCGTAAATAAGACCGCTTGATTTCATCGTATTCTCCTTTTACTTCTTTTTATATCCACATTGCGTGTAGCTTTCAGTTCACTACCTACCCGGATGTTGACTGTATATTGGCCAGGGGGCCAGCCCATGTACGGGGCGCGGAAATGCAGAGAGGCACCCCCTTCATCGATGACAATAGAGGTCCCCCGCTGTATGGTCCTATTGTCGTAAGAGCTATTCAATTCTCCCTGCACGACTACCCCTTGAGATAACCCTTTCCCGGTCAATTTGACTGATATAGTTTTCTCTCGTTGTTCAATCTCCGAAATAGAGATGTTCTTTTCTCTAATTACAGGAGGGGGCTCCGGTGTAGGAGTGGGGAGTATGATGACTATAGGTAAGGTTGCCGTCGGTGCAGGTTCTTCGAACTTGAAGGGCGTAGAAGATATGGACTCTTTTTTCCTGACGATGATGTTGTCCCAGCTTTGACCGGCCAGATGTTTTTTTTCAGTCTCGATCTCCTCGGCGGTGAAACCCATTGTCTCGGCCGCGCTCTGTTCGTCGAAGTGTTGATTCAGATAGAGATAAACTTTGCCCTGGTTACTACGGCCTTTAGAGCATAACCATTCGGTGGTAATTTTCAATTCGTCATTAACATATACTTTGATGATCTCACCGCCCTGCTCGCCGGTTTCGCCGAAGCTTTCCACCTTGACGCGCAAATCCTCCCCTCATTTGAATCCCAGTTCCGTCCCGGCAATCGGCGCTCCTCCCCATTCGTCCTGTAGATTGATAAATCCGTTCGGAAGGTATATATCATCACCGGGAACGATGGAGAGGACAATCCCCCCCTCTTCGAAACTATTCTGCCCCCTGATAATCAAGCCTCCGTTGTAAGCGTCGATAAAATCCGCCTCTACACTGTAATATTTCCAGTCCGGCATACCGAAACTGGAGTGACGGGTGTTTAGTTTGCCATCCGGGGTTACCGCGGATATGCTGATGGGGAGGGCAGGAGCGTATTTTCCGTTCACGACTCTCCACTCTCCGAACTCATTTCCAAAACCTTCCGCGGTCCCGTCGTCAAAATCCTCCTCGAATAAGGTTCCCGCGGCATTTCTCTTCTCTCCCTCCTCCGCGACCAATCCTTGCTTTGCGGCAGAAGAGAAAAGGATCTCAGCCGCCGCGCCGGAGGAATCCATAACTGAGAAGATTAAACGATCGGCCCGTCAGATCATAAAAGACATTCCTCCCTCATCTCCAACGGATGAGGGGTAGCCGTGAAAAACAGATTTCCGTCCGGTCGAATTTTTCGATAGCTCATGGGAGGCCTGGCCGGTGGCGCTTTCATTTGCGTAAGCGTAAACCGCCACCATACCGGATTCCCCCATAATGAGATAGCTGGTACTCCCGTCTGCTTCCGCAGAGACCATTATCTCCGGGCTCCAACCCAGAGATCGGGTTGTCTGAGCAAGTACATCTCTAATCCCTGGTGCTTCGGTGGGTTCCTCTCCACGGGCGGATAAGGGAGTGTTTGCCAACAGCAGTACGACTAAGAATAAAATATTTCTCATTCTCATTACTTGTACAGTTCGGTTCCACACCACACTTCTTTCAAAACATTCCAGCTGTAGAAATAATTCTTGCATTTTTAGCCGGCTTGCTGAATCATGCTAATTATGGAACCTATACTTCATGTTAGTTCCAAACAGCGCCAGCCCGGATCGCTGGAAAAGCGATTCCCTATCGAACTCCTCTTATGGCTTCACTCCGGCTGGACTCTGGCAATGGGCTCTTTGAGTGCGTTGCGTGAGCATATTCCCCATTCAGCTTTCCGGCAATGCTGTGAAAGTCTACTTTCTATCACCGATAACCTGCGGACTTCCCCATGAAGACATCGATACTCAATATCATTGGCTCAACCGCCGTAATTGTCTTACTCCTCACACCATGTACTATGTCCCAGACTGCCGGACAATCACCTGTGGAAAAGCCCAGGGTGTGGGTGCTGATGGAAGAGAAGGCCATGGGTGTTTTTGGAACCACCGATTTTGTCAACCCGGGACAAGCTGAAATAACACTTATGGAGGAATTTAAACGGATGGGCTACAAAGTCGTCGATTCCGCGACGGTCCGCCGGAACATCGATCAGGCCAAGGGGTTGCGGGCACTTGAGGGCGATGACGCCTCCGCCGCCGCGATTGGTCTTCAATACGGTGCCGAGTTTGCGATTGTCGGCACGTCACATAGCAAACCGGCGGGAGGCAAGATATTTGAGACCCAGATGCAGACTCTCCATGCGACAGTGAGTGCGCGAATTATCCGTAACAGCGACGCGCGCGTTGTGGCCGTAGGTTCGGCATCAGCAGCGCAGGCGCACCTGGATGAAGTGCGCGGGGGGGCGCTGGCCATTGAAAAAGCGGCCAAAGAGTTGGCGGAAAATCTCGACCGCCGCTTGACTATCGATTCCAGTGAGGAGAAAGAAGCCGGACGGGAGATGGTGATTAACTTGTCCGGTCTCAAATCATATCGACATCTGGATTTTGTGATCACCCGGCTCGAAACGCGCATTGAAGGAGTAGAATCCGTGAAGCTGCAGGACTTCACATCCGGTACCGCTGGACTACTCCTGAGATATAGTGGTGATTTAAAAACACTGGCCGGGCAGCTTACCAGGGAGAAATTTGTCGGTTTCAGGCTTGAGCCAACCCATGTCACCTCGAACCGCATCGACATCAAGGTGGTTATCCAAACATCAAAGGGAGATACTGAATAAATGCAATCCACCGGACAATCATTCCGCTTCGCCGGCCGACCGATCCGGCACGGTTTGCTCTGTATAGCTGTAACATCTCTCCTTGCCATTCCCTCTCTTACGCGAGCGCAGGGAACGATCGAGCTCGAAAAAGTACAACTCGCCGCTTTGACTTCGACAGTTTTTACCGATAATTCAGACCTCAAAGTAAAGGTTACGGCTATATTCTCGGATGGCACCCAAGAGGACGTTACCCACTACGATCGCTGCAGCTGGGACACAGGCAAATACAGCCGGGACAAGGTCTGGGCCGCGGACGGGAAAGTGGCTATAGGTTCGTACATGGAGGACAGGTTTTTTACGGTTCAGGCGTCTTATACAGACAATAAAAAGACCGTCAAGAGCAACCCGCTTACTTTCATAGTCCATGACGACTGTGTCTTTGTCCCGGAGCTCGACGAGAAAACTGAAGCGGAAGCGGTCGCACTCCTGCGAAAGAAGGGACTGAAGGAAATCATTAAGAAAGTGATGCCCTCTTGGCAAGATGATAAGATTGTCCTTTATAATTTTAATGGCCCTGGAACGGTGTGGGAACAAGATCCCTGGAGGGGCGAATTGCTCCAGAAAGGTTCGACCGTCACTCTCTTCATATTTCCTCGGGCGGTCCCCGACCTGAGCGGTCAGACAATCGCTGAAGCACAAGAGGATGTCAAGCGGATCGGTTTGAACTTGAAAATCGAGTCTGCAGAGGCGCAGACTTTTGATCCGACTTTTGATCCGGGCAATATAATATCTCAAATCCCGCCCTATGGAACATTGATCACGAAAGATATCAAGAAGCTATTCGTCACCGTTAACAAGATGGGAGTCCCCGACCTGAGCGGTTATACAATCCCCGAAGCACAAAAGGAACTCAAGCGGATCGGTTTGAACTGGGAAATCGAGTCTGTGGAGGCGCAGACTTTTGATCCGAAGTTCGATCCGGGCGCCATAATATCTCACATCCCGCCCTATGGAACATCGATCACGAAAGATATCAAGAAGCTATCCGTCACCGTTAACCTGAAAACAGTCCCCGACCTGAGCGGTTACACAATCCCTGAAGCACAAGAGAAACTCAACAAGCTCGGCTTGAACCTGAAAATCGAGTCTGTGGAGGCGCAGACTTTTGATCCGACTTTTGATCCGGGCAATATAATATCTCAAATCCCGCCCTATGGAACATTGATCACGAAAGATATCAAGAAGCTATTCGTCACCGTTAACAAGATGGGAGTCCCCGACCTGAGCGATTGCACAATCCCTGAAGCACAAGAGAAACTCAAGAAGTTCGGCTTTAACCTGAAAATCGAGTCCGTACAGGCCCAGGTCTTTGATTACATCATCGATCCCGGCCGAATCATCTCTCAAGACCCGGCAGCAGGAACCGTGGTTACAAAGGACCTGAAAAAGATATTGCTGGTACTGAACAAAGACGCCATGGAGATGCCCGACTTGAAAGGAAAGACAGAGAGCGAAGCGAGGAAACTGCTGAAGAAAGTAAAGCCCGAGATCACAGTCAAGCAGGGCTCGTTATACTATCCGCAGTATGGGCCCGGCACGGTCGTTTCAAGCCTGCCTGGTAAAAATGTAATTTTGCCGCAAGGGGGTAAAGTCTGCCTCATCCTTAACGCACCTGCTCCAGCTCCTTCCGCCACGCCCACGTCCATCGTGCCCCAGACAGCCTCGGCAGTGGCGCCGAGTCCCCCACCGCTGCCCCGGATGGGGATCAAGGTGAAGGAGAAGCTATCCGATGGTAGTCTGGTGACACGACCTCTATCTCGCACTTATCAGCCGGGGGTCGATTTGACCTTCAGGGAAGATCTGGACCGCGACCAGGGTCTCAAGATTGACTACACCTGGTATATTGGCGGCAAACTGGTAGGAACGGGTGTGGAGATCTCGCGTATACTCCGCCAACCGGGCACGCATACCGTACAACTGGTAGCGGAAGCAAAGACGTTGGGGTGGAAAGACGCAATCATACGGGTTATCCACATCGAATATCCGCCCGATCCGGAGCTGAGTATTAGGGTATCTAACTTCACAATACCGTTCGAACCCGGCCAGGTGGTTGATCTCATAGCTGTCGCAAAGAACCTACCCAAGGGAAAACTGACATGGTACGTGAACGGGGAGGAAGTGGGCACAGGGTCAAGAGTAAATAATTTCGTACTGAAGGAAAAGGGGAACTACAAAATCGTGCTGGAGTTTCAGGAAGTGCAAGAAAACTTTCCGTCTTTGAAGGCGGAGATGACCATTGTTGTCGGAGATCCGCCAATCGGATTGATGGGCCGAAACAGAAATCGCTTCCAAGCATTAGGTGCCCCCGGCAATCTGCGCATACAAAGCAGTAAGTGGCAGTATGGTATGGCCTGGTCGAACGGGTTGCTCCCAGTAAAGAGCATTCCCGCGAAATGGACCGACTGGATAACGTTTCGAACGGTGGGAAGCGTGGATGCTTACGATCTCTATACAGGAATTCAGTTAGGAAGTTATAACACGGGCTTTCTGGTGTATATGCCTGCCGGCACCGACCCTCCTGAAATTCGGTATGAGATCTATCACTATAATTTCACGAAGAAAAAGGGTGTGCTTCACGCTGATGGGCGGTTGGACCTGCACAACGAAACACCTATTCCCACCACCTTGGGCTGGGTTGAAGAGCGTGCCCGATACGGAGTTGCAGAATGGCAGACGGAAGAGGGATCTACATGCCGCGCCAAAATTTTTAAATTCGCTACCAGCTCCGCAGGGATGCAAGGGAGTGGAGCCTTTGGGCGAATTTATATCAAGGGTGGTGTCGAAGATCTCGGCTGCGAACAGTACGATCCGAGAACGGATCCGGGCACCGGCACAACAACAGCCGGCATCAGTTCCGTAGCCCAGACAGGCGGACAGTTCCAATCGAGCCTGGTACCTCCGGGAAGCACAGGGCAGACGACTCAGAGCGGTCAGGCCATACCTGGTTGGTACACAACGCCCGGCGGCCAGCCGCCCGGTGTCGGAGGGACGAGTGGTAGCGGACCGGGGACCGGTGGAGCGGGGACCGGCAACCTCAGCAATGTGACTGTCAGCCAACAAAATGTGACTATTACTTTCTGGGACCATGGTCAGGAGGATGGAGACATAATCAATGTCTATTTAAATGGCAATCTGATCAGAGGAAATGTGATACTAAAGAACACAAAGATGTCGTTCCAGGTGACTCTAAATTCCGGGCAGAACAACTTTGAGATCGAGGCCGTCAACGAGGGGCGAATTCCTCCCAACACCGCCTCGGTCAAAATTTCACATGTAACGAGTGGACCGGCGACTCAGATCTATGAACGAAAGAGCGGTGCGCGCGCAAGCATGGCTCTGACGGCGCCATAATCATCATGAAGATAACTTTTTCCAGAATGATCCTGCAAAACAGACTTGGCGCTGCGTGTGCGCTGATACTGCTCATTACCGGCTGCGCCACACTGCCGAACGTCAAACTCGGTAACGAGTTTGACGAGCAAGGCCAATATGTAAAAGCGGCCAAGGCCTACGCGAAAGCGATTCATGAGACCGAAAGCGAGGGAGAGAGGAACGAGATCGCGCAGAAACTGGAATCGGTCAAGAAATCGATTGCCGATGAATCGGTTGCTTCCGCAAAGCAAATGCGCAAGAACATACGCAGCATCACCGTTCCGGAACTGGAGCGAGTGATTGCAACGCTCCAATCCGTTCTTAAATGGGACGACCGCCGCAAGAAGATCGCCCGCGAGATCAAGGTATACGAGGATGAAAAGAAGAAACTGCAAGCCCAGGCGGTGGCATTTCGTGACCAAGCCATCGCGTCTGTCAGGCAATACAAATTCGATACAGCATTTCGTTATCTCGATCACGCTCTCCAAATTGATCCTTTAAACAAAATATTGCTCGCAGCCGAGACGGCGATTAAAAAACAGAAAGCCGATTATGATCGTATAATCAGGCATCTGGAGAAGGATAATCTGGTTGCGGCGGCCGCGGAGTTCGACAAGTTGGCTCATCTCACCGGGTGGCAAGCATCAATATTTGAATCACCCCTGAGTGTTAAAGCAATTTCTCTGGCAGACAAGGCGGTTGCTCCACTGGTACAGCAGAAGAAATGGTTTCAGGCTCTTGAGTACTTGAATCAGTGGAAGTCCAGCAAACTCAATAAGTCTGCGGCCGATGTCCGGCAAAGGGGCGCCGAGGACTATCTTGAACGAACCAGGTCGGCCATTAACCAGGAGAAGGACTTCCACAAGGCATACATCTATTCGTTGTGTGCCGAGGAACTGGTCCCCGATAGTCCCGGAATATTCGACCTCCATCAACAGGCCAGAGACGAAGTAAATAAAAGTCTGCGAAAATATGTTGCGATATCCACATTCGATGCTCCAGTAACGGATGCTGATGCCGGCAAGCAATTTTCGGATGCCCTTTCGGGATATCTCTATCAGGTGCTGCCATACGGGATCAATATTGTTGAACGCGAGAAGATTGACAGTTTATCCAGAGAGCAGATCGGCAAGATCGAAGACCTGTTGGGTGTAGACCTGATGGTGAGCGGGCGAGTTTCGCTATTCAAGATCGATACCAGTAAAGACGAGAGAACCGCAACGGTGAAGATGAAGGTGAGCGAGCACCCAGTAGAAAACCCGGAATTTGTCCAGATGGTTCGTCTCTACGGGAAGGATACTGCGACATGGCCCAAGATACCACCGCAGACTATTATGGAGGGGGATGTACAACTGATTAAGTACAAAAAGGGGACAGGGATCAAGAAAGGTTTTGCGAAGGTCACCGTAAGGATCTTTGACACGCACAAAGGTACAATAATGTTCGTGAAGGATTACGATGCCTCGGTGGTCGAGAAGAGCGATTTTCAGGATGAAGTGGTGGATGCCGGCATAGAATATATTCCGATGGATTTGCCGACTGACACCGAAATGAAGGAAGCTATACGAAAGAAAATCGTTTCAGAGATCGCAAATGTTGTTCAAGCCGCTTTTGGGAAAAGGGAAGTTCGCTTCCTCAACCAGGCTCAACTTCACGTTCAACGGAGAGAAACGGCAGATGCTCTTCGGTCACTTGCGGAAGGACATCTCTATTGTATCGAAGGAAGAATAAGTGACGACGACAAGACCAGCGTCGAAATCAGAAAGCTGATTGACGCCCTGGTTAAAGAATAGGAGGAATCGTGAAAGCAAAATCTCTATTTTTTCTCGGACTGCTGCCGGTAGTAGTAATTGCGCTCTCATGCCGCAGCAGACCATCGCTATCCACACTCAGCGAGGATGATACTCAGCAGAATCGTCGCATTATTGCTCTCAACGAGACGGTCGCCAATACACTTCTTTATGTTAATTCTGTTCAGAAACGCCTGCCGGGCGGACAAATCCTGGCACAGGTCAATCTTCAGAATAGATACGCAAAGACTGATGTCTGGGCCGAGGTTAAGGTAGAATTCTACGACGAGAACAGCATGCTTGTTGATGAGACAGAGTGGATCAACACTTACTTTCCCCCCCTGGAAATAACAACGATACAGGGAAACAGCATTCACGCGAGGGCTGTCAAGCACTGCATGTTACTGAGGAACATCCGGAATGCCTCAGGCTTATTGCCTGGATTTCGAAGAAGTCTGTTCGAACTGCCTGGCATTACACCGGAACCGGACGACAAGTATGTGGAGAGCGAATATCGCGGCCAGGTGCCGGCAAATACGCTGCGCGACCTGCGAGATCAGCATCAGGAAACTACCGGTAATCTCGTTGACCGTATTCCCCCGGAACAGCGACTCCGGATAGGCGTCAGGATGTTTACCGGTCCTGCCGCACAACAGGATCTTTGCCGAAAGACAACTGATAATGTCTATTCCGAGTTTACACGTGCCGGCGGTTTTAGAATGTATGAACGGCCTAAGCAGGAGCAACTTGTACGCGAATTCGAATTGAATCAAACCGGTCTTGTAGATCCCGAGACCGCGAAGAAGGTTGGGCGGCAGAAGGGGATTGACCTCCTGGTTGTGGGAAGCGTGTACCTGGCACCGCCTGATGAGCAACGCGTAGATATTCGGGTGATTGATCTTGAAACAGGAGAAGTGGTGATCGCGGATGCCATGGTTCGCGCCATCAACTCCCGCAATACCGGTTTCCTGGTAAGACGCGTGATTGATCGGATTGTCGAGATGTACTACGCCATAAATGGCACCCGATAGGGAAAGTAACTACGGAGATAACGTTATGCTGACTGTTAATAATCTACCGAGAATTCGTGTATTCATTTGTTCCTGCGCCACGTTGTATGTTGCCTGGACCGTCTCCGGCTGCAGTACCCCCCCGCAGACCGTGCCGGTTACTAATAGCAGACCCCCTACTCAGACTCTACCGGGCGCGATGCTCAATCAGATTACGGTGGAAGATATGCGCGCAACGGCAGACGTGATGGCACGCGATCTTATACTGCAGCCATTTATCACCAACGCCAGTAAACCGCCCATTGTAGCTGTTAAGCCACTGGAGAACAAAACAGATCTGACAGTTGACCCTGATATTTTTCAGAAGACCATCCGGGTCAAACTCATGTCGCGGGCTGGAGGCAGAATACTGTTTCGCGATGAAACAAGCCGTGCTCACACAATCGATGAGCGCATGAAACAAAGAGGCAAGGTGCAGATCGAGTCCACAACCACAAACCAAATCATCACACCCCCAACACGAGTTGGGCAACCCCTTCCACCAGTCATGTCTAGCCAGAACCGGACAGACATGAGAAGCGATGCCACAGTCGAAACAAAAGTGGCTGATATTGATTATTTCCTTACCGGCCTAATATTCTCTACCAAAGAAGTTGTCACGGTTAACGCTCCACAAGGCATGCGCTACTTCCAGTTTCAGTTCAGGGTTACCGACGCACGGAACAACATCATCGTATGGGAGAAAGAGTACCTGGTTAAACGTCAGGGAATCTTCCAGTAGCAATACGGGCCGCTATCGTATGCTGCAGGAGTAAAAATCACAAGTATGTCAGCCAGCATTTTCCTTCTTCTTTAATGGTTTCTTTCCACTCGTCCGGGGTGTTGTCCGCTAGAGCTTCCAGGATGCGCCGTTTGGTGAATCTGAGCGGCGGCTCCATCAGAGTGATGGACGAAGATTCCCCCGCCAACCGCATGATCTTAATCAGCCGCTTCGGTGCGGTAACCCCCCCCGCCCGCTTCACCGATCACAGCTCTGTAACCTCGATTCCCCGGAGGTCTTCCGAGGGGAGACGCGGAGATGAAGACATGGTCCTGTTCCACATAGCCCCTGTGGTGAGTGGGGAGGGGAGTTACAAGGAGAACCAGCCCGGCGGGGAAAAAAAGAAGTACCATCAGACGTTTGAGCAAGATGGACATTACTCTACTCCTCCGATAAATTAGCGCCTGTGACGCTAATTTAGTTTTGAACCAAGGCCGGTATAATCTTATTGAATTTGGATCATATTAATATTAATGGATCTCAGGTGAATTTTCTATCAAAAAAATCATAATTTTATACTCCAGAATTATTCCAGATTGATTTTAATAATATGATGAGGCATTCTATTGCAGAATCAAACCAAAACCGCCGCGGAAAATAATCCTTATTTGACAAAACACGTTTGCAGACTGTGTCGCAATTAAACCCGGCCCGCTTACCTCCACTCATAAAAAAACGCTAAAAATATCCAGAGCCATTCGGTATAATTATACAAATAATAAGACAGGAGACTTAAAGGAGAATA